>OKUO01000238.1_pt1 | contig 22174 bp, 23 predicted proteins | sample 1606481 | NCBI WGS metagenome assembly OKUO01 (sample SAMEA3882503, study PRJEB24775) | human gut metagenome | biome: human-associated habitat; feature: intestine environment; material: feces | place: Netherlands | collected 2009/2010
TTCACCGCATTGCCGTATGCAAAAGGAAGGAGGTTTTTTGATGCGGTTGCCCTGCTCTATGGCAGCCATATTTGCATAATTGAAAATATATTCATAATATTGCCACAAACTAATAACTATCGGACTCGATGTCTTTTTACCCAAACGAAACTGACCTGGCAAAAGGCGGCTTGGTTTCACGGTCAACGCTCCTACCGAAAAAAGGAAAAAAGGCAATGTATTTATTACGAACTATATGGAGAATGGTGATAATGCCAGCAGAGCGGTAATCAGTTATATTGATTATGTAAGCAGGACATCCAGTGGGGTGTTCCAAAAACTGAATGTTATGATAGATGCGGATCAGACTGTCTCCATGCGATATCACAGTCCCAGCAACACTGTGTACTTTAAGTCTTTAGAAGATTATTCCGATAGAACTTTATACGAAGAAATTATACACGCCTTGCAAAGAGTTGTTTATTCTGACTACTGGGAAGTTCCATTCAACATTGAATTTGAAGCAAAGTTGATTATGGACTATATGAGTTTTGTCAACGGTGGAGAAGGTAACACGGAAATGGCCCTTAACATGAAATACGCAAAGGCGGAGCTAAAGAATGGCAGATCTAAGACATTGTCCGAATGGATCAAGGCCAACGCATATTCCAACCTTGATGTTGACGATTATCGGCAGTTCCTAAGTGTTTGGAAGACTATTCCGGCAGAATATCAGAACTATATGATGTCGCTCAGGTCACAACCAAAACTTCTGCCATCTATTATCAATGAAATCAACAGTCACAGATAAATCTTTGTCACATGAAAAGAATCATTTTATTATTTCTTGCTCTATTCTTGTCTATTAGCCCATCTTTAGCACAGAAAAATAGAAGCGACAGAAGAGACTCTATAAAAGCCACAAGAGTACTGGAAGATAAATTACGACACGAGCAAGCAATTGATGCTCTGAATAAAAAAGCGTTCGTTTTGAAAGTTGACCGCAGAATCTATGAAAAGAGAAGCAAAACTTGGGGTTGCGATCCTAATACTAACTTCGTTCTTCTCAACGGGAATGAAGCTATAGTTCAAATAAATGATCCTAAACCTCAAAATTGTGATACGTTCAAAGGTAATGCATCGGATTTTAAGACTGTCACTAACAAAAAAGGGGAAACTACTTTTGAGATGAAACTTAAAAAAGGGTCATTTATCATCTTTGTAAAAATCACACTGAATAAGAACGATAATTATTGTTATGCCAGATTGAGCGGTCGAACCTACTATCCAAGATTCACGATAACAGGAAGATTATACCCTTTGGAAGATGTAGGCGTGTTCATAGGTATCGATAACAGATGATAATCGAGCTCATAATTTTTTATGTTATGAAACGCTGACTTTAAAAATTTAACAATGTTAAGTAATGTTGAAAAAATAAGTTGCATCGATCGATAAAATTGAATACATAGAATCACCATGAACATCATATTGTGCAAACCACAGGCACGCAAGAATGGCCCTGGCAATGCTGGGAGGCCATTGTGTGTGTCTGACCCCCATATCCCGAGGGAGGGTCAGACACAGTGATAGTGGATTGAATACCGTTGGTGGCGTTTTATCGTGTCCGTGGTTTGTAAATGATTGGCATTCTTTGCGGATAATGCCCTTAAGTAATGTTGAAAAAACAAGTTGCGTCAACCGATAAAAATGAATACATAGAATCACCCTGAACATCAATATATTGCAAATTTTAAGTGATGCAGGTTATTTTTTGAATGTTACTTATGTTGTTCAGAGACATTTATTGATAAATTACCAGAGGAAGTTGTTGAATGGGTAGCGACCGGCGTGGATTTCGGCGACCATTTTGTAGATGTCGCTGCGGAGCTTCTCTATGTTGGTCTTGTTGATGGCAGAGATGAATATGCACGGGGTCTTTTCCTGAGCTATCCAGCTGTTTTTCAACTCATCCAGTGAACGGTTCTCCTTGCCTTTCGGAGTCAGCGAGAATTCATCGTACTCTTCGTAGGTGTAAGCGTCTATCTTATTGAATATCACGAAGACAGGCTTGTTGCTCGCACCTATTTCCTGTAGAGTTCTCTCGACTACTTCCATCTGCTCCTCAAAGCCTGGGTGCGAGATGTCCACCACGTGCAGCAATATGTCAGCCTCACGAACCTCGTCAAGAGTGCTCTTAAAGGCCTCCACAAGCTGTGTAGGAAGTTTTCGGATGAATCCTACCGTGTCGCTCAGAAGGAACGGGACGTTCTCTATAACGACCTTTCTGACGGTTGTGTCAAGGGTGGCGAACAGCTTGTTCTCAGCGAAAACGTCAGATTTGGCCAGTAGATTCATTATTGTGCTTTTACCTACATTTGTATATCCTACGAGGGAAAGTCGCACCATAGAGCCTCTATTGCCCCTTTGCGTGGCCATTTGCTTATCGACTTTCTTCAGCTGTTCCTTCAGCCTCGCTATCCTCTCCTTGACGATACGGCGGTCGATCTCAATCTGGGTCTCACCCATACCGCCTCTTGTACCCATGCCACCTCTCTGTCTCTCAAGGTGGGTCCACATACCAGCCAGCCTTGGAAGCATGTAATTGTAGCGGGCGAGTTCCACCTGCATCTTCGCGTAGGATGTCTTGGCTCGCTGGGCGAAGATCTCAAGGATGAGGCTGGTTCTGTCAATCACTGAACTGCAACTGATTACCTTCTCGATGTTCCTTTGCTGCATTCCCGTCAACTCGTCATCGAATATCACATATTTGATTTCGTTTTCCTCGCAGTAATCCGCTATCTCCTGAAGTTTTCCGCTTCTGATGTAAGTTGCTTTTTCAGGCTTGTCAAGCCTCTGCACGAACTTCTTGTCGCCTTTGGCTCCTGCCGTTTCCGCCAGAAACTCAAGTTCATCAAGATATTCCATTACCTTTCTGTCGTCATCGTTCTGCCTGATGATGCCGACAAAGACGGCTTTTTCTATTTGTTCTTCCATACTCATTCTGTAATAGTCACTGAACCTTTTTGCGGTCGCTGAGCCTGTCGAAGCAACTGTTGTATTACGGTCACTTCGACAAACTCTGTGACCAATCGGCTCAGCGACCAGTTTCATTTCTTCAATGACTGATTCATTCAAAAAAGGCCATCCGGTTGGGGACGGCCTTGATATTCATTTTAGTTTGTTATTATCTCAACTGGAAGATAACAGGGAAGGTGTAGGTTACCTTAACAGCGCGGTCACGCTGCTTTCCGGGTTTCCACTTCGGTGACATCGAAACAACTCTGACGGCCTCCTTGTCAAGAGATGAGTCAACACCACGAAGAACCTTCACGTTGCTGACAGATCCGTCAGGATTAACGGTGAACTGAAGGGTAACACGTCCTTGAACACCATTCTCCTTTGCGATCTCAGGGTACTGAAGCTTGGAGTTTACCCACTTTGAGAACTCGTTGGCGTCTCCACCGTTGAATGAAGGCTTCTCCTCAACCAACTGGAACGGAATAGCCTCTTCCTCAACGACTTCCTCCTTTACTTCCTCAACGTAGTCCATGATCTCGACTCCGAGATTGGCATCATCCTCAAGGCTCATGAAGTTGTCTTCAACCTTGATATCATCCTCTACGATGTCGATCTGGTCAGAAAGAACAGGAATCTTCGGTGCCTCTGGTGGTGGTGGAGGGGTCTCCTGGGTAATAGGAACCATATCCTCAACTTCAATTACCTGAGTGTCTTCGCCCAGGCTGGCTACAGCCTTCTCCTTAGTGCTGTAGGAAAAAGCTCCCCAGACTACGAGAAGAGCAACCACGAGTCCGATCTCCGTGTAGAGAGTCCTTCTGTTCTCAAGATCGGCTTTTGGTGTTTTCTTGATTTCCATATCAGTAATTAATTTTAACAATCATTCCTTATGTGCCTGGAAGCAAGACCTTCCAATAGGCTTTCAAAGATAGAAATAATAATTGTCATTTCAAATTTTTTGAATTAATAGTTGTAGATTTGCGGAAAATTTTGGGTTATGGTCAGATATTACTGCGAGGACATCAAGTTCGAGTTCAAGAACAAACTTGCGAACAACAGATGGCTGAAAATGGTCGCCGGAAGTGAGATAAAGACTCTTGGTGACATCTCAATTATCTTTTGTTCAGATAATTACATTCTTGATGTGAACATCCGCTATCTTCATCACGACTATTTCACTGATGTCATCACCTTTGATTATTGCGAAGGTGACAAACTTTCCGGTGACTTATTTATAAGTATTGACAGCGTCCGTGAGAATGCTGTCGAATTCGGAACCGAGTTTGATGAGGAACTTCATCGTGTCATCGTCCACGGTCTCCTTCATCTTATCGGCTACGACGACCACACTCCGGAGGATCAGAAGCAGATGCGAGCCAAGGAGGACTATTACCTAAGTTTGAGGGACAAGGCTTAATCATCGCTACTATGCCTTTGTTTGAAATTTTATTGATGATGAGAAGATATTCAAACCGTCAAGGCATATAATAATCCATGAGAATATTCATTAGCGGTGGAAGTTTACTTTTAAATCAAGGCTATTTTTGAATATGACATATTCATACGATGTGATTGTGGTCGGTGGGGGACACGCCGGTTGCGAGGCTGCGATGGCCGCCGCGAATCTTGGTTCCTCCGTTTTGCTGATCAACGCCGACCTTACGAGTTTCGCGCGCATGTCGTGCAACCCTGCGATCGGCGGAATCGCGAAGGGGCAGATTGTCCGGGAGATTGATGCGCTCGGAGGAATGATGGGTCGTGTCACTGATGCTTCGACCCTTCAGTTTCGCATGCTTAACCGTTCCAAGGGTCCGGCAATGTGGAGTCCGCGCGCCCAGTGCGACAAACAGCTCTTTTCCGCATACTGGCGGAATATTCTTGAAAACTCTTGTAAATTAGATATTTACGCTGATTTTGTCACTTCTTTTCTCTTTGAGAATTCAAAAATCTGCGGTGTCAAGACAAATACCGGGGCAATTTTTAAATCTCAGACCGTTATTCTGGCCACCGGAACGTTCTTGAACGGAAGGATGTTCATCGGTCGCACTACTTTCGAGGGAGGCCGGATAGGGGAGTTGTCCTCTCACGGTCTGACCGAACAGCTCGTCAGTCTCGGTCTTCGGACAGGGAGGATGAAGACGGGGACCCCACCCCGGATCGACATTTCATCAGTGGACACGTCGAAACTTTTGAGGCAACTCGGAGACGAGTCGCCGGAGAGGTTTTCCTATTTGAATATTCTTTCCTCTGTTCAGGGGGAGGGTAGTCAGATGCCATGCTTCATTCTCCACACCAATGAAAAGGTTCACGACATTCTCCGTTCGGGCTTCAAGGATTCTCCGATGTTCAGCGGTCTGATTACCGGCAAGGGGCCGAGGTATTGTCCGAGCATCGAGGATAAGTTGAGGGTGTTTCCGGACAAGACATCCCACCAACTTTTTCTGGAGCCGGAGGGGAGGGACACCAATGAATACTATCTCCAAGGCTTTTCATCCTCACTTCCGCTGAATGTTCAGTTGGATGCCTTGCACTCTATCGAGGGTTTGGAGTCCGCCAAAATATTCAAGCCTGCCTATGCCGTTGAATATGACTACTTTGACCCTACTCAACTCCTTAACACTCTTGAACTTAGGGATGTTGAAGGGCTTTATTTCGCTGGTCAGATAAATGGTACAACAGGTTATGAAGAGGCAGGTGCTCAGGGCATTATAGCTGGTATTAACGCTCATTTGAAGGTTCATGGCAAGGAGCCTTTTGTCCTTCGTCGTGATGAGTCGTACATCGGAGTACTGATTGATGATCTGATCACTAAAGGGGTTGACGAACCTTACAGGATGTTCACCTCTCGTGCGGAGTATCGTATTCTTCTGAGACAGGACAACGCCGACTTGCGTCTGACGGAAAAGTCTTACAAAATAGGTCTCGCTTCCGAAGAAAGGTTCCGACTTATGACGGAAAAGTACGAGACGGTCAATGATCTTGCTCGAATGTGTGACGAGGTTAATCTTCGTGCCGATGTCATCAATGACTATCTTTCCGAGTCTAACTCTGCCACCCTTTCCGAGTCGAAACGTATCTCTGATCTTGCTTCCCGTCCAGAGATTTCACTTGATGAATTATTAAATTTTGTTCCACGTGGAACATTTGTTAAGTTTTCTGTGGATCTTCCGGAAGTGGAGGACGTTGGTTCATCGCAGCGTCGAAAGGAAATCATTGACTCTGTCGAGATCGGAGTTAAGTACAAAGGCTACATTGAGCGTGAAAAATCCATAGCGGAGAAAATTGCCCGTCTTGAAGATTTGAAGATTCCACAGGATTTCGATTTTGACAAGGTTTCCGGTCTAACCATAGAATGTCGCCAGAAACTCCTTCGCTACAAGCCTACCACCATCGCCCAAGCCTCACGCATCTCAGGTGTCTCTCCCGCCGACATCTCCGTCCTGCTTGTCTATTTCGGACGGTGATTCAACAACGAAATGTATATGACTTGAACCACCCTTTACCCGTTTAGGGTGCGAAGCTCAGGTGGTTCAAGTCATATGTATTTCGCCTATTGTAGTTATTACCGCCTTATTATCCTATAAGGTGAAAATATAAAGACTTTGGCTACCCTTTACCCGTTTAGGGCGCGAAGCGCAGGTGGTTCAAGTCATATACATTTCGCCTATCGTAGTTATTACCTCCTTATTATCCTATAAGGTAAAAATATAAAGACTTTGGCTACCCTTTACCCGGTTAAGGCGCGAAGCGCAGGTAGTCAAAGTCTTTATATTTTTGCCGCAATCAGCAAGAAGATGTTTACATCATCTGCAATGCCGACTTGATAATCTGTTCGACTTTGGCGTTTGGATTGGCCTTGAGGACGGCCTGAATGGCCTTGTTGACAGCTGGTTTTGCGAATCCAAGCATGACAAGAGCCCTGCTGGCCTCCTCGACAATCTCGCTTCGGTTGCCACCGAAAAGTTCTGTGGAATCTGCCCCCTCGCCTTTGACGATCTTATCCTTCAACTCCAGAACAAGCCTCTGGGCGCTCTTGACCCCGATACCCTTCACACTCTTGATTCTTGCGATGTCCTCCGAAAGAATAGCCTGCCTGATTTCCTCCGCCGATAGCGAAGACAGCATCATCCTGGCAGAATTTACCCCGATACCTGACACGCTGATCAGCAGTTCGAACAGCTCCCGCTCGTCTTTAGTCGCGAATCCATAGAACAGCTCCGCATCCTCACGAAGGTAATGGAAGATGTAAACTGTTGCGTCTTTCTTATCCTGTAACGCTTGAAAGGTCTGCAATGAAATCAGAATGCTGTACCCGATGCCGTTGTTCTCCAGAATCAGCTCGGCGGGGGAAAGTTCCACTATCGTACCCTTGATGTAATCAATCATATTCAAAGATTTTTGTTCAAGGCAAAATTAGCATTATTTGCGTTAATAACTCTTTATATTCATAATTATTTCATTGAATATTATTGTGTGTGGCTTCCGCATTTCGGCAGGCTAAGTGACCGAATGATAGAGTGATTGCTGAGTTTGTCGAAGCATCGAAGTGATTTTCAGTGCTTGCAATGTAGCGACCTATAATTCTCATTAAGTTTTTTATATACACACAATTCCAATTACCATCCATTCTTCCGATGCTTTTGATTAGATTTCCTCTAAAAAACTGTTCCTTTCTTATTGGATGGGCGTAAAAATCGCAGATTTTTATGTAAGTTTGCAAGATTGAATGGAGGTTTGACAATGAATATTCAGGAACTTAGGAATATGTTTCCGGCGCTTTCGCGCACTGTCTATGGCAAGCCGCTTGTCTATTTTGACAACGCCGCTACAGCCCAGCGCCCGCAGTCTGTCATCGACAAATGGACTGAACTGACTGTCGGAGCGAACGCCAACATCCACCGCGCAGTCCACAAACTCGCCGTCGATGCCACTGATGAATATGAAAGCACGCGCGATGCTGTCAAGGACTATCTCAACGCCGCGTCCAGGGAGGAGGTCGTTTTCACTTCCGGTACCACAGGATCCATCAATCTGGTCGCCTTCTCTTTCGGCGAGACTTTCGTTCATGAGGGCGATGAGATCATCGTTTCCGAGGCTGAGCATCATTCAGACATCGTTCCGTGGCAGATGCTTTGCCAGAGAAAAGGCTCTGTTCTGAGGGTCTTGCACGTGGATGAGGATGGCCATCTGAATCTTGAGGAGTTGAAATCCTTGCTAAATCCCAAGACCAGGATTGTAGCCGTCACTCAGATTTCCAATGTACTTGGCATTTTGAATCCTGTTAATGAGATTGTAAGTGTTTGTCACTCAGTTGGTTGTCCTGTTTTTATCGACGGAGCGCAGGGTATGGTTCACGAAGGTGTTGACGTTCAGGATGTTGACTGTGACTTCTACGCTTTTTCCGGACACAAACTCTATGCGGCCACCGGAACCGGGGTACTTTACGGAAAACGTAAGTGGCTGGATCTGATGGTTCCTTATCAGGGCGGTGGAGAGATGATCGCTACCGTCAGGTTTTCCGGCACGACTTACGCTCCACTTCCGGAGAAGTTTGAGGCCGGAACCCAGAACATCAATGCCATTCCGACGCTGGAACCAGCTATCGAGATGCTTAAATTGATGAAAGATAAAGAGTTACTTAATGCTCAAGAGGCTGTGTCCCAGTACCTTCTCCACGCTTTGACAAGCAACCCGAGGATCCGTCTTTATGGCGTTCCACGTGGAACGGAGACAAAGATTCCGCTCTTTTCTTTCAGCGTTGAGGGGGCGCATCATGAGGACCTGGCCTTGATTTTGGACAAGATGGGGATTGCCGTGCGGTCAGGGCAGATGTGTGCCGAGCCGTTGATGGATAGGTTCGGGGTGACGGGCATGCTCCGCGCCTCTTTAGCTCCGTACAACACAATGGAAGAAGCTGAATATTTCATCAAGTCGCTTGACAAGGCGACCGCTATGTTGGTGTAGTGAATCGGTACCATTAGGTATTTAGGTCTTGCGACCCTTCGACAGGCTCAGGGACCGTAGATTATGTACCGGTAGTAGCTTGTTGAAATTCATATATTGATTTTTCGGTCGCTGAGCTTGTCGAAGCGCCAAAACAGAAATATGTATTTTAGATATAAATTAGATGAACACACTTGAGGAAGCTAAACAGTCTGTGATTGAGGATTTCTCGATGTACGATGAATGGCTCGACAAATACGAGTATCTCATCGACTTGGGAAAGAATCTGGAGGTGTATCCAGAATCGGAAAAGACTGAGGATAAGTTGATTAAGGGATGTCAGTCCCGGGTTTGGCTGGATTGGCTCCTGGAGGACGGAAAACTTTGGTTCAAGGCCGACAGCGACGCGATCATCACGAAAGGCATAATCTCCCTTCTGATCAATGTCTATTCTGGCCGCACACCGAAAGAGATCGCCGCGGACGATTTCGGATTCATCAACCAGATAGGTCTTAAGGAGAATCTCTCGCCGACCAGAGCCAACGGACTGGTCTCGATGATCGATACCATCAAGGCTGTGGCACTGGAGAACAGTGATAAATAAGAATTGATAAGAATCTGTTTTGATTTGTTTGAAATGTTCTTTTGAGGTGAAAAAATCTTCATTTTCAGACAAACAAATCAAAACAGCGTCTAAAACTTGGATATGTCTTTTGAAGAAATTCTTTTCTATTATTCATAAATGGAATATAAGGTTTCTTTTGGGCAAGGCAGATCATTAATTCTGAGTAATATTTAGATATGAGTATATTCAAAAATAATAAGGAAGAAGAAAATAGGGTGGCAGCTTCCGAGCCGCATGTTGAGCTGGAGAGTGAGGTGCTTTCCGCTGAGGATGTAAAGGCATTGGCACCGCTTTATGACAATGTGGTTCTTGCCTTGAAGCAGGTCTATGATCCCGAGATTCCGGTCAACATCTACGACCTCGGCCTCATCTACGAGCTTGTCATCAACAAGAACCACGAGGCTTTCATCAAGATGACTTTCACCGCCCCGAACTGCCCGATGGCTGACGAGGTGCTGGATGAGGTTCAGAAAAACGTCACCGACGTTCCCGGAATAAAGGCCTGCAACGTGGAACTGGTCTTTGACCCGGCTTGGGATCAATCGATGCTCTCTGACGAGGCACGTCTGGAACTTGGTCTGGATGTCATTGATTCTTCATCTGACAGGGTTGATCCTGGTGCCGGCCCGGACTATTCGAAGGAACCGAATTCCTGATCCGGTATATTCAATTTTGGCAGCTTGATTTAGGTTTGAATATTTTTAGGAACATGAAAAAAATAAGTTGCTTCAGATTAAGAGAAGATTTTCGAGGATAGATCTTTTTTTGAAGAAGGAGTGTGCCGGTGGCACATGACTGATGAGAAAAGAGATCTAGACCGAAAAGATTCCTTAAGATGATGCAGGTTATTTTTTGAATGTTACTTAGGCCTGTATTATTGGAACAATGGCGTTTGTCAGCATATACTTTTCCCTCGGCAGCAACCTTGGCAACCGCGAGAGGAACATCGAGGAGGCTCTTCATCGGATGGATGAAGCCTTTGAAGGCCACTACACGGCTCTTTCAAGGCTGATAGAGACCAAGCCGATGGGTTTCTCCGGCGGCAAGTTTCTGAACGCCGTGGCGCTTTACCGAACCTTCAGACCGGAAATTCCGGCGGAGGACGCAGCCAAGGATGTGCTGTCCAAGGTCAAATCAATAGAGCGCGCGATGGGCAGAACCGATCCTCCTGAATATGACGGAGCAGGCAACCGCATCTACCACTCCCGCGTAATCGACATCGACATTCTTTTCTACGGCTCCGAGCACATCTCCGCTCCCGATCTGATCATCCCCCACAAGGACATAGAGAACCGCCCCTTCGTGTTGATTCCCCTCCAGGAAGTCGCCAAACCATCCCTCAAAACCGCCTTTCCTGAATATTTCGGCACAGAATAGTGGTTTTAATCTACTTTTTCAAGTTTGTGCCGCCATTCTCAGGGAAGGTCAAAGTAGTTACCTTTGATGCGCGGTTGGTTGTTGCCGGCCGTACGGCCGGCAACAACCAACAAAAAAGGAAGACTCTCGTCTTCCAGCATCAACGTATAAACTCCGAATATTTTTCGTCAAAATAACACTGTTTCAACAACAGAAAATTGTCAAAATAATGCATTTCGTAATGTTATTTTTGTCAAAATAGCGCAATTGTTCGAAATGTTTTCTATATTTGTGCCAATAAATCAAGTGTTTATGGATGAGAAGGTGATTTTGCAGGTTTTGGCGGAGCAAAGAGAGGAAATGTCAGGGTATGATGTCTCTGGCTGGGTATCCCGTCCAGAGGAGGATTTTTTCGAGTGGGACAGCGATATGGCACAGGTTGTCATAGGTGTTCGCAGGAGCGGAAAATCAACATTGTGCCATAAGGCACTTATCCAGCATGGAGTAAAGTACGGCTATTCTGATCTGGATGATGATAGGTTGTTGGGAATGGAAGCCAAGGATCTCAACACACTGTTGGGTTGCATGTACCAGCTTTATGGTGTTGATGTGAAGTACTTGTTTTTTGATGAGATTCAGGATGTTCCGGGATGGCATCTGTTTGTGAACAGATTGCTTAGGCAAGGCTTGCGCATTGTGCTTACCGGGAGCAACGCCAAACTGTTAAGTAGTGAACTTGCCACACATCTTACCGGAAGATACAATGAGATAAAACTTTATCCTTTCAGTTATGCAGAGTTATGCGATGCGGAAAAGGTTGATGTCAAAGGGATTACGACAAAGGCTGACGCTGCCAGAAAAATCGCTTTGGAAGCTTATCTTAATGACGGGGGATTCCCTGAATTGATGAAGCTTCGGAATCCTCGCGGTCGCCGAACGTACATAGAGGGGCTTATCGAGACAATCATCACAAAAGACATAGCGAAGCGTTTTAATATTCGCAATCCAGAGAGCATCAGACGCATAGCTTATCATCTTATTAATAATTCCTGTCAAGTTATTGACTATAAAACTTTAGCGGAAATATCCAACCTCAAGACAGCTGCCACGGCTCAGAAATATACATCTTATCTGGCTCAGGCATTCTTGATCCATCCTCTGCAAAAGTTCTCATACAAAAGCAAGGAGAGGATAACCGGCGAGAAAGCTTATGTGGTTGACCAAGGATTCGTCTCCAACCGTGGCAACTCGCTTCTTGGTGAGAATATGGGCTGGCGTTTGGAGAACGCGGTCCTTATGGAGTTGCTTCGCAGGTATTGTTCCGCGGCTGAGGACATATACTATTACAAGCCTTCCACACGGCAAAAGGAGGTCGATTTTGTCGTGTGCAGACAGAATGTTGTATTGGAACTCATTCAAGTGGCCTATGACATTTCTGACAGTAAGACCTACAGAAGGGAGACTGAGTCACTTGTCCAAGCCGCTACAAAGTTGAACTGCGAAAACCTTTGGTTAATATGTATGGACGAAACCCGTGATGTTACAGTCAATAATCAGACAATACATATCGTGAACGCCATCGAGTGGTTTTTGAATAAGTGATGAACCATAGGCTTAGTTTTTGTTATGCATAAGTGGCTTATAACACTAAAATAAAATACAATGCATAACAAGCTTTACCTATTCATCTTGTCCTTGTTTGTCGCCATTTCGGCGGCCGCCCAAAACATTGAAATCACCGTCAAGCTTGGAAACGAGCCGGCGGAGTACGCTTTCATATTCAAAAATGGGTGTTGTTTGGGGAATTGCGATTCGTTGGGACGGTTTGAATTTCAGGCTGGAGCGATAGAGCGAGGTGATTCTTTGATGGCCTCGGTCGCTGGGCTTTCATCTGATGTGGTTGTTTATGACGGGAATGCGAGGTCGGTGACGTTGAATGTCAAGAGTGGGGAATTGGCAGGAGCGAAAGTGGTGGAAAAGAATCTCAAGCGTGTTGATGAATATGTCTCACTGGTCAATTCCGTGCCATTCGAGTGGAGGGTGTTCGGACGGAGGTTTCTTTGTGAATATGTGATTGGCGAGGATTCGGAAATATCACGAAAAACCGCTGATTTTACGATACTTGATAACTATGGTAAACGATATTCAAAAGACAAAGGGGACGTGCTGATATATTCATTTGGCAATAATATTGATGATGAGAAGGTTGGTTATGACATTTTCAGTTCGTATGTCATCCTCGGAAAAATCTTGAACAGGCATTCCGAGCGGCTGAAAGATGAATGCACTTCCGGCAGGATGTTGGTTCATAAACTCTCGGACGATGCGGGAATATCCTACCTTCTGATCGACAAGAGCGGGGATAACAGCCAGATTCTCGTCCGGTTTGGTTATCGCAAGGAACTTCTTGATGTTTGTCTTGAAGGAAGCAGAAACGAGGGATACGGATTAGAGCACTATGTCTGGAAGATAAACATCGCACAAAACAGTAAGGGGTCGGTCAGGATAAGCGGCATCGAACTGCACGGGAATATGATAGCAACAGGAAAACCCAAGGACGTGCTTGTCAGCGAAATCAATGATTCTCCTTTGACAAAGGCTGACTGGAAGGAACTCAAAATGGCGTTTGTCCGCTGAAAGGCTGCGATCGCCGGAGAAAATGGCTGAAAGGCACGGTTTGTCCGGCGGAACGGTGGTTTGGGTGGACATAACTGCTTTCAAAGAGGGTGTTCCGAAGAGATGAATGAAAGAATAGTGGGTAAACTACAATTACCCAAAATGAATTATTCGATTTGGATTATCCAAAATGGATAATTATATTTGCCGGAAAGAAATCAGATATGAAAACAATTCATAATCCGTTTATAACCAGAGGGTATATTCCAGATGAATGTTTCTGTGACAGAGTCAGCGAGACGCAGAGGTTGGCAAAATCATTGATGAACGGGAATGATGTGGTTCTGTTCTCGCCTCGCAGAATGGGCAAGACGGGGTTGATAACGCACGTGTTCGAGCGGGAGGAAATCAAACGTTCTTACTACACGTTTTTTGTTGATATTCTGCATACTACAAGTCTCAGGGAGTTCACTTTCTTTTTGGGTAAGGAAGTGTTCAGGGCGTTACAGCCTGCCGGAAAAAAAGTCCTTGATAAGCTTGTAAGTGCGTTGAAGTCGCTTCAAGGCAAGATAACCTACGATTCCGTTACCGGACAGCCATCGTTCGGTGTGAGCCTTGGGGATATTCAGCGGCCGGAGTTCACATTGGAAGAGATATTCAATTACCTCGACAATGCGGGGAAGCCGTGCCTCGTCGCGATTGATGAATTTCAGCAAATAAATGAATATGAGGATGGTAACATCGAGGCTCTCCTTCGCGGGCATATTCAGAAAATGAAGAACTGCCATTTCGTGTTTGCGGGAAGCAAGAGGAGCATTATGAGCGCGATGTTTCAGTCCCCGGCTCGTCCTTTCTATAAAAGTGCTGATCCATTGGAACTGAAGGCTCTCGATAAAGACATTTACTCAGATTTTGTCGGGAAGATGTTCAATGAATATGGCAAGAGGATAGCCAAAGCGGTGGTGGAGTACGTCTATGACTTGTTTGAAGGATATACTTATTACATGCAACGTGTCTTTAATGAGGCTTTCGCGTCGATAGATAGGGGAGAGGAGTGCTCTATTGACGTGATACGGATGTCAATAGACAACATATTGTTGATGAATGAGGTTCAATTCGCCGAGCTGATGTCTAGCCTGACAGAAAACCAAAAACGAGTTCTGTCCGCCATCGCGAACGAGGCGCGCGTGCGTAATGTCAACACGTCCGCTTTTATTAACCGCTACCAGCTATCCACCGCCAGCGTTGTCAACGCCGCCATCCGCAAACTCCTCAAGGAAGACATCATCACCGTTGATTTGAAGGAATATTCCATCCCAGACAAGTTCCTCTGGCTCTGGGTCAATCGGCAGTACAATAACGCTTGATACGGGTTCGATGGCAAGTGGGTGGTGTGGCACTTAATGGGTTGATAATAAGCTTAATAAGTAAACTCGTAGTGTCGGTTTTCGTACCACGAGTTTGCTTATAGTACTGATAAATAATATGTTATCTGCCACGACCCTCTGTGTCATCCTGAAAAAAGTTTACCAAAAAAACTTTTTTCAGGATTAGACGCTCCCTATTTATCCGGTGAAAGGCTGTGGTCGCCGGACAAAATGGCTAAAAGGCACGGTATGTCCGGCGCAACGGTGCTTTGGGTGGACAAATCGCATTGAGATGCGAAGAGAGGAGACCTATGAGAGGAAACGTAGCAATGATGGCAAGTGACGTGGCAAGTGGCGGTGCACAAGTGACGTGTTTCCGTCACGATGATTCTTGCGTGAAAATGTGTATATTTCCTCTAAAAAACTGTTTCTTTCTTATGGGACGGGCGTAAAAATCGCAGATTTATATGTAAGTTTGTAAGTTTTTAGTGAGCGTTATGGAATATGCCGGTACGTGGTTGCCGGAAGAGGGGGGGGGGAAGTTGCCGAGGCATATTCAGATGACTTTGAGAATTTTTAAAGTACAACAATACTATGACACAGGACGAACTGTTCAAGGTGCTGGTGGCACATTGCAAGGAGTACGGGTTCATATTCCCGTCAAGTGAGATTTATGACGGACTGGCCGCGGTCTATGACTATGGCCAGATGGGCGTCGAGCTGAAGAACAACATCAAGCAGTACTGGTGGAACGCTATGACAAGGCTGAACGAGAACATCGTCGGCATTGATTCCTGCGTGTTCATGCACCCTAAGACTTGGGTGGCTTCAGGCCACGTGGCGGCGTTCAACGATCCGCTCATCGACAACAAGGACTCCAAGAAGAGGTATCGCGCCGACAATCTGATCGAGGACTATCTCGGCAAGATCGAGGAGAAGATGAACAAGGAGGTCGAGAAGGGCCGCAAGAGGTTCGGAGAGGCCTTCGACGAGGAGCAGTTCCGCGCCACTAACCCTAACATTCTGAGGGAGAAGGCGAAATATGACGAGGTTCACAACCGTTATGTTGCAGCCGAGCAGGCCAACGACCTCAAGGAGTACAAGCAGATCATCATTGACTGTGACATTGTGGATCCGATTTCCGGCACGAAGAACTGGACTGATGTGCGTCAGTTCAACCTGATGTTCTCTACCCAGATCAGCAACACCGGCGAGGCGGACGACAAGATCTACCTGCGTCCGGAGACGGCACAGGGAATATTCATTGAATATCTCAACGTCCAGAAGACGGGCCGCATGAAGATTCCGTTCGGTATCGCCCAGATCGGGAAGGCGTTCAGAAACGAGATCGTCGCGAGACAGTTCATATTCAGAATGAGAGAGTTCGAGCAGATGGAGATGGAATTCTTCTGCCGTCCTGGCACCGAGATGGAGTGGTTCAAGAAATGGAAGGAGAACCGCATGAAATGGCACGTCAGCCTCGGGATGGGTGCTGAGAACTACCGTTTCCACGATCACGAGAAACTGGCCCACTACGCCAACGCCGCGACCGACATCGAGTTCAACTTCCCGTTCGGTTTCAAGGAGTTGGAGGGAATCCACTCCCGTACCGACTTCGACCTCGGCAACCATCAGAGACTCTCCGGAAAGAAGATCCAGTACTTCGATCCTGAGACCAACGAGAGCTACGTTCCTTACTGCGTGGAGACTTCCATCGGTGTGGACCGTATGTTCCTCGCAGTGCTGAGCCATTCCTACAAGGTCGAGCAGCTTGAGAACGGCGAAACCCGCGTCGTGCTGGGCATCCCGGCGCCGCTTGCCCCTGTCAAGGTGGCCGTGCTGCCTTTGATTAACAAAGACGGCCTGCCGGAGAAGGCTCAGGAGGTGATGAACGATCTCAAGTACGATTTCAACTGCCAGTACGATCCTAAGGACTCCATCGGCAAGCGCTACCGCCGCCAGGATGCCATCGGCACGCCGTTCTGCGTGACCGTTGACCACGACTCGCTGAATGACAACTGCGTCACCATCCGCGAGCGCGACACCATGGAGCAGAAAAGGGTTCCGATCGCCGAGCTCCGCACCATCATCGACAAGGAAGTCAACATGAACAACCTCCTCAGGAAGTTGTAGTGTGTAATTGAATATGCCCGGTTCCGCGCCCGCCAGTCTCCCGATGACGCCGCCGCTCCGCCTTCGAAACCGGCATCCATTAGCGTTGGCAGACAACAGCCTGTCTGTCAACGAATAAAGCGAACTCGTGGTACCGAAATCCGTACCACGAGTTCGCTTTTTCCGCACGTAAACAGCATCTTGGGTGCCATGTGTTTTTCCTTGGCATCAGAAGTCGGATAGGAGTGGTTTTGGGAGTCGTTTGCAAAGACGCCTGGAAAAATAACTATAGAAGAAACTCTTCCAGTAAGCCTCCCGTCATCTATGATTCATGTTACCTCCCGTGCGCCATAGCGCCTGTTTCGCTCACGAGAGCCTCCTCCTGTTACCTCTCGTGCGTCATGGCGCTTGTTTTGCTCACGAGAGCCTCCTCTTGTTACCTCCCGTGCGCCATAGCGCCTGTTTCGCTCACGAGAGTGGCCTCCTGTCACCTCCCGTGCGCCATAGCGCCTGTTTCGCTCACGAGAGTGGCCTCCTGTTACCTCTCGTGAGCCATAGCGCCTGTTTCGCTCACGAGAGCGGCCTCCTGTTACCTCCCGTGCGCCATAGCGCTTGTTTCGCTCACGAGAGCCTCCTCCTGTTACCTCCCGTGCGCCATAGCGCTTGTTTCGCTCACGAGAGTGGCCTCCTGTCACCTCCCGTGCGCCGAAACGCCCGAATTGCTCACGGGGGTTGCCGGATCTCTCCGGACAGATGATTCTACAGACTTGGTACGGGAGAGGTTCGTGGCACTGTATTTGAGTTCATTTACAAAAATAAAAACTTTACATAATGAAACATTTATTTGTTGCTGTGATGGCGATGATGGTCTCTGTCGCGGCTTTCGGGCAGGAGGTCCGGAATCCTAGTTTCACCCGCGGCTTCGCCGGAAACGTTGGGGCCGGAGTCCTTTTCAAAGACGGTTTTGCCGGAGAATATGTGAACGTGTCATCGGGGTACAATATTCTTCCCGGGTTGTTCGCCGGAGTGGGAATCGGGATAAAGAACCAGAAATTCCACTCTCTTTCGGATGTCAATTCCTTTTTGGTACCGACCTTTATCCAGTTGAGGTACAGCTTTTTGAACAAAACCGTGAGCCCGTTCATTGATTTGAAGGGTGGCTTGATATCTGATTATTCAAGTTCTATGAAAGATATGCCGCGTGGGTTTCCTGATTCCGGATGCGGCCATTTCTTCAGGGTAGGAATAGGAGTTGACTATAAGAGGTATTCGATCTACGTCGGTGACGACTGGTCGCAGATTTCGTATTCAGATAGCGCCCTAAGCAATTATGCATGGGTTTTCGGCATCGGGTACAGATTCTAACGGAAATATCTTGTGGTGGGTAACTGACTGATTAATAGTTAATAAAGCAATCGTCTTAAGGTGTAACTAGCTGAAGACGATTGCTTTTATTGTTGATTATCAGGTGGTTGGCTGCCACGGTGCTTTGGTGGAGGTCACTTCGGCAGGCCTTACTTCTCGTACGGGGTGTAGACTCCGAATTCGGCGAGGGAGAGGAGACCGGTCCATTTGGTGAAACGGACGCGGACGGCGTCGGCGTAGACTTTGTCGAAACGGTGTACCTTCACGCGGCTCTGAGTCGGCGTGGTCCCGCTGAAGACCGGATGCCAGGAACCTTTGTGGAGATATTCAATGACATATTCCTGCATCACGCCGGGCTTTGGTTCGGTCATCACTACCATGTCTATCAGGCTGCCGGGGTCGAGCTCGACTTTCCAGAACGGCTCCTTGACTTCGGGGCTGGAGACCCAGCAGGTGCGGAAGTCGTCGTCGTTGGCGAAATCCATGATGTCCATGTCGTCGGACCATGAGGAGTCGCACGGTTTGCCGATGGCGATGTTGATGTCGGTGATCGGCTCCATTGTCTCGGCGACATCCACGATGTGGCCGGTGTTCTTCCAGATCTTGCCGATGCGTTTCAGGGCATCGATGCAGTTCTGATCCATCAGGCCGTCGCGGTTCGGGGCGGAGTTCAGGATGTAGGTGCAGTAGGCGTTGTTGTACGGGATGATGTTCTCGGCCACGATCTTGTCAACATCCTTCAGGGGCGAGCCCGGGAACTCGGTCTTCCAGAACCAGGTCTTCTGCAAAGGGTAGCAGGCCATCGCCGGGAGCTGGTTGGTCTCCGGGGAGATCTTCTGGCCGGCGCCCTGCTCGTAGCAGCGGATGTCGGAGTAGAACAGAGCCTCGGAAGGGTATTTCGCCCCGTTCAGATCCATCACCAGGCAGTTCGGCTGGATGCTCTTGATGAGGTGATAAAACTCCGGGAATGAGACATCTGAATATGAAATCCTGCCCCACGGGGCATCCCACCCGTCGAACATTATGGTGTTGACGGGACCATATTCAGTCAGAAGCTCGCGGACCTGGCTTTTGAGAAGGTTGATCTTCTCCGGAGTGTACGGCAGGGTCGGGCGGATGCGGTGATGGGTGTCAAGGATCGAGAAGTGGAACATAATCTGCATTCCGGCCTTCCGGACGGAATTGACCAGTTCCCGCAGGACATCCCGGTGAAGAGGCGAGCTCATCACGCTGTAGTCCGTGGTCTTTGTGTCCCAGAGGCAGAATCCGCTGTGGTGCTTGACCGAGACGCAGATGAATTTCATCCCTGCGCTTTGGGCGGCCTTGACCCATTGGTCGGTGTCCAGTTTGACCGGATTGAACACTTCGGGGCTGAGGTCGGGATCGGTCCAGTCGGCTGTCTGGTAGGTCGGGAGGCCGAAGTGAACGAACATTCCGAGCCTCAGGTCAACAAACTCTTGCTGGAGCTGGTGGAGGCTTTTTTCCTGCGCCGCCATCATCATCGGAACGGCCAGCAGGGCCAATAGGGTTGAGATGTACTTTTTCATAGTCGCTAAGTTACGAAAGATTTTTTGTAACTTTATGCCGACAATAGAACCTTTGCCGATCCGCGGACATCCAGCCACTATGTATTTGGCAAATGTGCTGCGTGTTATTTAGAATTACTTAAAACATTGATAATGAATTCAAAAGAAAGAATTGCCAAAGCCTTGACTGTCGCCACCGACACCAAGGTGTTCGAGATGGGCTGCGGAGTCAGCTCACTGGCTCCCGAGGAGTTCAAGAAGTGGTTCCCTGAAAGCAAGGCTGCCGTTGTGGTGGCAGACCTTAACACTTGGAAGGTTCTTGGCCAGAAGGTGTACGATGAGTTTGTGGCCGCGGGTGTCCACACGGATAAATATGTCATCGAGACGAAGGAGTTCCACGCCGACTGGAGGTACGTCGATATGGTTGACCACATCATCGCCGGAGACTTCTCCGCTGCCAAGACCATCGAGAATGACCCTGAATATGTGGAACCGGATGCGGAGAAGGCGTTCAGACCGTCTTCCGAGGCTGAATATGTCACCATATCCGTGGGCTCAGGAGTCATCAACGACCTTTGCAAACTTGCCTCGCACCACTACGGCCAGTCTTATCTGACATTGCCGACGGCGGCTTCCGTGGACGGTTTCTCGTCGTTCGGTGCCTCGATTTCCTACCATAACTCCAAGCAGACATTCTCCTGCCCGGCCCCAAAGGTGATCATCGCGGACATTGACGTGATCGCCTCCGCCCCGAAGGCCATGACTGCCGCGGGGTACGCCGATCTGGCCGCCAAGGTTCCCGCCGGAGCCGAGTGGATGATCGCCGACCTGATGGGCACGGAACCGATCAAGCCGGATGCCTGGCACGTGCTTCAGGACTGTCTTGATGACCTTCTGGCTGACCCGGAGGGTGTGGCCAAGGGTGACAAACAGGCCGTTGCCGATTTGTTCGAGGGGTTGACTCTCAGTGGAATAGCGATGCAGGCCGCACAGTCCAGCCGTCCTGCTTCTTGCTGCGATCACTTGTTCAGCCATATTCTTGACATGACACATCATCGTTTCAACGGCAAGCCTCAGTCTCACGGATTTCAGGTGGCCATCGGCACGCTGACGATGTGCGCCGTGTTCGATGAGCTGTTCAAGATGGACCTCTCCAAGATTGATGTTGACGCTTGCGTCAAGGCTTGGCCTACGCTTGAGCAGGAGCAGAAGAGGGCGCTTGAGATATTCAAGAATTTCCCTGCGCCGGAGCTTGGCTATACCGAGATCACCAAGAAATATGACGATGCCGAGACTGTCCGTGTCCAGCTGACAAAGGTGAAGGAAGGCTGGCCGGAGCTTAAGAAGAAGCTTCAGGGACAGGTATATTCATTCGCCAAGATGCAGGATCTGATGAAGAAGGTCGGCGCTCCGTACGATCCTTCGATGATCGGCGTGACCCGCGAGATGCTCAAGAATATGTTCCCGAAGGTCCAGTTGATGCGTTTCCGCTTCAATGTGCTTGACCTTGCGAAGAGGGGAATGTTCTACGATCAGCTTGTGGAGTCTGTCTTCGCTCCCGGCGCCGCTTGGGACCTGACAAAGGAGATGAATTAGATTTTTTCGTCGGCGGACAATTACTTTTGAATATGATCGGTGCCACTGGTGATTGTCTGCCGCAAGATATGTATTAGGAATATGACAGTGCGTGGAACGGGTGTCCGTGGCTTTGCGAAAGGCCGTGCGTTCGTGGTCAGAGACTGCGGGCAAAGGAATCCGTTCGAGGACATCCCGCCCGGCAGCGTTCTGGTTGCCGAGCGGTTGTCGCTGTCTGACTCCACGCTGATTGATTTCCGTGGTGTGGTCGGAATCGTTACCCGCGAGGAAGACGCTGATGGTCAGGTCTGTGTGCTTGCTAAGGGCATAGGTATTCCGGCAATTGTCGGAATCATGGACTGCTTCGATGAGATCGTGACAGGCGACCGTCTCATGATTTGGAATCTGGATCTTATGGTCAATCCCGATCTTGACACCACCATAGCCTACGAAATGGCCCGCTCCACCGCCGATTCCCAGCTCAGCCTCAATCTTCCGCATTCGACATATTTTTAACGCTTACTCAATTTGATGATTGGAGTTGGTACAGGAAAAGGCTTTCTGGTGTACTAACTGCCTTGAATCGTGGAGTTTGTACAGGAAAAGGCCATCTGGTGTACCAACCGCCTTGAATCGTGGGTTTGTACAGGGAAAGGCCATCTGGTGTACCAACCGCCTTGAGTCGTGGGTTT
>OKUO01000243.1_pt1 | contig 21816 bp, 15 predicted proteins | sample 1606481 | NCBI WGS metagenome assembly OKUO01 (sample SAMEA3882503, study PRJEB24775) | human gut metagenome | biome: human-associated habitat; feature: intestine environment; material: feces | place: Netherlands | collected 2009/2010
CAGGCTCTCCGTCTGGCTCCCCGTCTGGCTCCCCGTCTGGCTCCCCGTCTGGCTCCCCGTCAGGCTCTCCGTCTGGCTCCCTGTCAGGCTCTCCGTCTGAATCTCCGTGGCGGATAACTTGCTGATAATTAGGGATATGATAGTATGCCCCAGTGCGGATTTGAATACCAGTATAGTGTGCGATGTCTCACACTGTCAGATACTTATGTGCCATGATATTGTTGAGGCGCCCCTTCCGATTTCCACCTATTGCAGAATGGGAAATTTTTCATAAACTGTCGTATGTAGTATTGAAATAATTCGTATCTTGTAGCCAGTTCACCATCAAAGCGACAAACGATAACCAGGAAACATAAAACTAACATCATGAAAAAGGCCATTCTCATCATCGTGTCACATCTGTTGCTTGTCTTCGCACAAGCCTTTGCCCAGATTCCGGAACTTACGCATTCGAGCGTCATTCCTCCTTCTCCTGTCGCTTCCGAGCTTACCTAGTACATCACCTACCCTGTGGATTTGTGCAACGGTCTGGTAAAAACAAGCATTCCGCTATATGAGATTGTTGACGGTGACATACGGATTCCGATAACCTTGAATTATCACGCATCAGGGCTTAAGCCTAATATGCGCTCAAGCCACTGGCTCGGTGACGGTTGGAGCCTGTCCACAGGACCGTCGCTGTCACGGAATATAATTGCATTGTTTTCGTAACGATGTCTCTGATTATCTCATATACATTGAAGAAGCTGGTATGATTTCCCGGTTGAGAGACAAGACGGGAGGAATAAGAGGACTTGGGAAAGTCGAGAAACTATACCTTGACAACCTGAACTTGATTTACGTTCTGGAACCGGACAAGGCCGATGTAGGTAATGTGCGTGAGACATTCTTTATGAATCAGACCAGAGTCATCAGCGATGTGATCAGTTCGAAAATCTCTGACTTTGAGATAGATGGCCGAACATTTGAGATTTGTGGAAAGAATAAGGGAAAAAATAAGGGAAAAAAGCAGATAGAGAATGCGGACGAGGGGTATGTCGTAAAGGATGACATAGAGACCGGCTATGCCAATGTCATCCCTATCTGGTTTTTCGTCCTTCTCTATTGACCAACTGTTGCGGAATGGGAAAATTATCCATAAATTGTGATGTTGATTTGAAAAAAGATTTATGAATATGAAAAAGTGTTTGACCGCTCTGGTTTTACTGGTGTCCGTGGCCGCCTCGGCCAAGGATTTCAATGATGTTCCTTCCGCTTGGAAATGGGTGGGAAAGAACGAGGTCGCGTTGACTTACGATTACTCTTTCACGGGGGCTAAAGACTTCTCTGTCAATGCTGTGACCGGAAAGATTACGGATGGGATAAACTATCCTGCGAAGTTCACGGATTTCCCGTTCAGGCCGGACGGGGCTGTCAACCTGACATATTCACCGGACTCCACGAAGATGGCGTTCACCAGGGACAACAACCTTTGGGTGGTGGACATCGCGACGAAAGGGGAGACCCAGCTGACGTTCGACGGGTCGGATGTGATTCTGAACGGGTACTCTTCATGGGTGTACTACGAGGAGATTCTGGGACGACCGACTCATTACTGCGCCTTTTGGTGGTCACCGGATTCCAAGAAGATAGGCTTCTATCGCTTTGACAATTCGGAGGTTCCGGTCTTCCCGATATATTCACCGTTCGCGGAGGACGCTGACCGTTCGGGGATGGGGCTGGCATATTCGCAGAACGCCGGGGCGGCGGTGGCTTTGCCGAACGTGTCTCCGACGGGAGGCTCGGTCCGTATGACGCGCTACCCTAAGTGCGGCGACAACAATCCTAAGGTGCGGATCGGAATCGTGAATATTCAAAATGGCTTCACCGCTTGGGCGGACTTCGACGAGAATGACGACCAGTATTTCGGAACGCCGTTCTGGGGAGCCGACAGCGAGGCCTTTTATATTCAGAGAGAACCGAGGACGCAGAACACACTCGACCTTTACGCCGTATCGCCTGTGGACGGTTCGAAGAAGCACATCTACCACGAGACCTACAAGACGTGGCTGGACTGGATTGACGGGATGCTGTTCGGAAGGGACGGAATCTATATGGTCCGTTCGTTTGAAACCGATTGGCAGCAAATATATTACCTCTCTTATGACGGCTCTGTTCTGAAAAGGTTGACTGATGGGGAGAACTGGAGGATGTCGCTTGTGGACGTAAAGGAAGGCAAGGCGGGCAGAGGGTTCGACGGCGGTTCTTCGGAGGTGCTTTTCGTCGCCGAGCGTGACTCCCGTGTGCGTAGCGGGCTATATTCAGTATGCAAAGGAGTTATCAGGAATATTTCGGATCCTTCGATGAATGTCGCTTCCGTCAAGGTCTCGCCGGATCAGAGGTACGCCATCGCTTTGGCCAGCAATTCCAGAACTCCGTCGCAGGTATGGATCTATGATTTGAAGAAGACTGCGAAGTCCTTCAAGGTGGCGGATATGGCCGGTGTGGATTTTGATGCCTCGAATTACGCTCTCCCAGAGCATATCACGATGACGACCAAGGACGGACTTGTGCTTCCGGCGATGATCGTCTATCCTAAGGATTTTGATGCGGCGAAGAAATATCCGGTTCACGTGGACATCTACGGTGGTCCGGATTCTCCTCAGGTGAATGACAGGTTCCGCAGCCCGGCATATTACCAATGGTACGCGGAAAACGGAATCATCGAGGTGGTGGCTGACTGTCGCGCCTCGGGGCATAACGGCCGCAAAGGTCTGGATCGGATCTACAGGCGTTTGGATGAGCGAGAGGTGCAGGATTTCGTGGAGTGGGCTGAATATCTCAAGTCGCTTCCTTACGTGCAGGGTGACAAGATCGGAGTCGAGGGATTCTCGTTCGGAGGCACGATGACAGCTCTGCTGGTGATGAACCATCCGGACGCTTTCCATTACGGAATCGCCGGTGGGGGAGTCTATGACTGGGCACTTTACGACACTCACTACACGGAGCGGTTTATGGACACTCCGGCCAATAATCCTGAGGGATACGCTTCGACAAAGGTTGTCGCCAGCGCGGCCAACTATCCGGTCACGGAGAGGAACTACGACGGTTCGGTGATGCTCAAGATCACGCACGGAACCGGGGACGATAACGTGCATTTCCAGAACACATTGCTGTTGGTAGACGCTCTCCAGAAGGCCGGAAAGAAGTTTGAGTTGATGATCTATCCTGACGGGATGCACGGTTATCGCGGCTATCAAGGGCGGCATTTCTCCGATGCCAACCGGGCTTTCTGGCTCAGGTATCTCAAAGGGGAATAGTTGTTCCGGTCACTGAGCTTGCCGAAGTGACCGTCCCTGCGGTCCGGCAGGCTCACCGACAGGCCCTGCGGTCCGGCAAGTTCACCGACCGTCCCTGCGGTTTGCCGGAGTGACCGCCGCAAAATGTTTTCCGCAGGCAGAATCAGTGCCGAGGCCTCAGCGTTTTCCCCGGAAGAAATCCACTATGAGTGCGGAGCATTCCCCGGCCATAACCCCAGCCTGAATCTGGGTTTTCGGATGAAACAGGGAAGGGGAGTACAAGGAATATCCTCTCTTGGGATCGAGCGTACCATAGACAACGCGCCCGATCTGCGCCCAGTTCAACGCTCCGGAACACATCGGACAAGGCTCTACTGTGACGTAGAGTGTGCAATCAGCGAGATATTTTCCGCCCATGGCTTCAGTCGCAGCCGTGATGGCGATCATCTCCGCATGTGCCGTAGGATCATGGAGCCTTTCCGTCATGTTGTGTCCACGTCCGATGATCCGGCCACGGCACACGATGACAGCCCCGATCGGAATCTCATCCTCCTCCAAGGCCAAGTGCGCCTCTTTCAGCGCCTCTGTCATGTATTTCTCGTCAATGTCCATGTCGTTGGATCAATAATGTCTGCTGCCTCGGTTGCCGTCCCGTGCCGGAAACGTTTCACAGAGCCATGCCGCCATGGCAAGCAGAACCCGGTTGAACGAAAAAAGGCAGGCCAATAGACCTGCCCCTAAATGTCACCCGACTTGATTACCACCTGTCTTCAGATGATACAGTCAGCTTCTTACGTCCGTGGCGGCGACGGGAAGCGAGTACGCGGCGACCGTTGGCGGTAGCCATTCTCTCACGGAATCCGTGCTTGTTCACGCGCTTGCGTCTGGATGGTTGAAATGTCCTTTTCATATCTGCTTATTTTTTTTATATTTTCCAAAAAGGACTGCAAATTTAATCCTTTTGCCGTAAAATACAAAATATTTTCGTGCCTAAAGTTTTACGAAGTTAAATCTTCCCTTTTCCGGTGGCCCGTGTGAGCGTTCTCCTGCTTTACGCGAACCTTGTTCAAGACATGCCTATTTGTTCAGCCATGGAAGGGCGCTAATGTTAACCACAAGTTTCCGGGAGCGATTTTATCAATAAATTTTGTAAAATAAAAATTAATTCGTATCTTTGCATTTAATTGGATTGCTGTGCACCTATGTGTCTGCGTTTCCTGTGTTTTGTTACATAGTTTGTAGATTATGACGGCAAAAGCTTATCATACAAGCTTGCCTCTCATCAGTGAAAAGTCGAATGGGGGGGGGTAATGTCTTGTTACATAGACTGTTGCGAAAATGTTTCGGGGATCTTGGCCTCCGAATTTTAGTCATTGTTTGCACTTCCTTTCACGCATTTACGGCTTCTGCCGGACTCATAGAACCTTCATCCGAAGTTCATTCTGTCACCCCGTCGGTCTCGTCGGTCAGGCGTTCGGTCTTACTCTCCTCCGACACTTCCAAGTTTGAGGACAAACACGACACGGCATCGTTCGCGGTTTTTTACCGCTCCGCTGTGTCAAGGATCGAGCCTGGTTACCGGAACAACTCCGCCACTTTGAAAGCAGCCACCGAAGGACTCAGGTCCATCGTGTACAACGGTAATCTACGAATATACAAAGTCTATGTCATCGGCGCGGCTTCACCAGAGGGCAGCAAGGCCCTCAACGCAAGGCTTGGACATGACCGTGCCGAAGGTGTCAAGGCCTTCCTCAAGGACATCGAGCCACGTCTTACCGACTCTGATTTCGTTGTCATCTCAAGAGGTGAGGACTGGGAAGGCGCCACCAAGATCGCCGCGTCCTACGACACCGAGACTGGATCGTCCACGGTCTCGGACATATTCAAGGATTCTCAAAATTCCGAGACAAAGAAGCTGATGATGAAGCGTCTGCAAGGTGGAAACGTCTGGCGCAGGCTGATCTCGGACTACTATCCGTCCCTGCGACGCACGGATATTCATGTGCTTTACAGCACTGTCCGTCCGATCGGGCCGGTAGAGTGTGAATTGCCGGAAGTGACCCTTGAGGTGCCGTATTCAGTGAACATCGCCCCTCCGACGGTGCTGCCGGAGGTTGAGTTCCCTGAGCCGGAGCCGCCGAAGGAGAGATTCTACACCGTCGCCGCCAAGACCAACCTCCTCTATGACGCCGTGACCGCACTCAACGCCGAGGTCGAGTTCCCTGTCGGGAAGAACTTCTCGGTGATGGTCGAGGATGTGTTTCCGTGGTGGAACTGGGGGCCGAACGGCAAGAAATATTGCTTCCAGATCTGGTCAATGGGCATCGAGCCGCGCTGGTGGTTCGCGCGCGATGACAGGAGGGACTATCTTACAGGGCATTTCGCCGGCGTTTACGGCATGTCCGGGAAATACGACCTCCAGTGGGACACGAAGCTCTGCTACCAAGGAGAGTTCTGGTCTGCCGGATTGACCTATGGCTACGCCTTGCCGGTCAGCAGGTGGATGAACATGGAGTTCTCGGTCTCCGCCGGCTTCCTTCGCACGGACTACCGCCACTACCAGCCGGATCCGGGCTACGAGCACCTGTTCCGGGACAAGTACAACGTTGGAACCGTCTCCTGGTTCGGCCCGACGAAACTCAAGGTTTCATTGGTGATACCGATCGGGAAGGATTCACACAAAGTAAACAAAAACTAATCAGAAACAAGTAAAAAGAACAAATCATCAACATGATGTCTGACACCAATGTAAAGTATAGTTCCGCTGTGTTCTTCTGCCGTGGACTGTCCGTTCTCCTGCTGCTTTTTGCAATAGTCGCAGGCGGATGCCGGAGACGTCCCCTTGAGGATCCTGACAACCTTACTGCAGTCAGGGTCAGGGTGAATGTGGCCGGAATCCACAATGTCACGTCAGACATCTACAATGACAAGATCCCGGTCCAGAAGATAGAGCCGAGTGCCATGCACGTGCTGTTCTTTGGAGAAAACGAGGATGTTATTGCCGCAGAGGGCTTTATCACAGATGTGAGCTTTGACGAGAACGGAAACCGCATTGTGAGCGGAGAAGTCATGCTTGCACCGGGCAGTTACAGGATGCTCATCTACGATTTCGGCACTGAAGAGACCTTGATAAGGAACTACTACAGTTGGGACAAGGCAGAGGCATACACGGATCCTGCACCGTCAGCCGTTCTGAACAAGTACTCTACCAAAGGGAAAGACGCTCCGAACATTCTCATGCAGCCAGAGCATCTTGTGGTGGCCAGGAACGTGTGTGAGACTGTGTCCTATCACAACGGAATCTACACGATCTATGCGGATGCCTCATCGGTAGTTGAGAGCTGGTATATTCAAGTCAAGGTGGATGGGCTTGAATATGTCACTTCGGCGCAGGCTGTTCTCTCAGGCATGGTCCGCGCAAACCTTATTGCCACCGACACGAGGATGAACGATCCGGAAGCTTCCGTATGGTTCAATCTCCAGAAAAGTGATGACAAAGGCAAGAATGTGATCTGTGCGGTGTTCAACACATTCGGACGCATCCCGGAGTCGGACAACAACTTCGAGGTGACTTTCGACCTTGCGGTCAAGGGCGGCACGAGTGTCCGCAAGACCTTTGACATTTCGAACCTGTTTCTCACAGAGAATGCTGTCAAGCACCATTGGCTTCTTTTGGAGGACACTATCAAGGTCGAGCCACCGAAGGACTTAGGTGGTGCCTTTGAACCTAAGGTCGATGACTGGGAAGATGAACAGAAAAATATAGTGATTTAGTACTTACCATAGCTCACGATGATAGGAGCGTAATTATTTATTAATTTATTGAAAAAGATTTTTTTAGTTTAACTTTTAATTTGTGTTTATCATGAAAAAAGAAATGTTTGTATTGGCAGTTCTCGCGACTCTCGCGGCCTGTTCAAAGACAGAGGTGACGCCGGTCGCCTCAAACGGGAACAGCGAGATCACGTTCAATGTCGCTCCTCGCACCAAGGCTCTTAGCCAGACTCAGACTGATTTTGATCACAATAATGTCTTTGTCTCCTATGCCTATTATCTTGGACATGGCAAGACTTGGGCTGCCAACAACTCCGAGGCTCAGATGTACATCAACGGTTCTACAATTTCATACAATGGCAACTTGTGGAAGAATGAGACAACATCTTACTATTGGCCGAAGGATGGTGGTTCTTTGACATTCTTCGCGTATTCGTACAACAAGAAAGATATGACGGTAGGTGATAATTCCGGTTTTGATTGTGTATGGGCAGTAGGCGAAGACGGACAGTATCAGGGTGGAATCAATGGCCATTTTGATGTGGCCACGAACAAGAATGTTGATTTTCTTGTTGCTGACATCGCTGCTGATAAGACAGAAAATATGAATAACTATGCTCACACCGGAGTTCCGACTCTTTTCCGTCACAAGCTTTCTATGGTCAATGTCACCGCTAATCTTGCTGAGGATTATGCTAACAAGAAGTTCATCTTGAACTCTGTGAAATTCACTAATCTTTGTCATTATGCAACCTATAGCCAGATTCCAGAGAAGATGACCCCGGGTGGAAACAAGTTTTTGTCTGATCAGGTTTATGCGGAGAATGTTGGCTTCGAGGTTAAGAGTGGAGGGCCGATTGCAGTCCCGGCTGAGATCAAAGGAGGATCTGGAGTTGAGGATGGTCAGTACATCTACATTCCTCAGGAATTTAATGATAACAGCTATATTGTAATTACATATACTGTGGAAACCGCTGTTGGTAACAAGGTCGTTAAGGAAGAGTGTACAAAGCAAGTTAAGGTAAAGGATGTCTTTCCTAAGTGGGAGATGGGACACAGGTACACTTTTAACCTTACCTTCTCTCTGAACGAGATTCACTGGGATCCGGCTGTTGAGAACTGGATCGATGACGAGGCTGGTAACATTACCATCGACAGATAATAAGAATCGCGGGCATTCCCGCGCCATAAGCCTGCCGGGAGGTGATACTCCCGACAGGTTCTAATTGATAATAACATAGATGAAAGGAACAGGCCTCGCATTTTTTCTTACGGCCTGGATGGCCGGCGTCCTTGCGGTTTCCTACGCAAAGAACGACCTGATGTCCGTGATGTCCGGGCTGGATGATCATAATGCCGAGGAGATCTGTTTCAGCATGGCTCCGGTGAGGGCCGTGACTAGGGCGGCAACAGGCTTCAGTAATTTCCCGACTGTGCAAACCCTGTGCAAACCACAGGCACGCAAGAATGGCTCTGCTGCTTTGATTTTTTTGAGCCTTGTGCAAACCACAGGCACGTAAGAATGACTCTGGTAATGCCGGGAGGCCATTGTGTGTGGCTGACCCCCATATCCCGAGGGAGGGTCAGCCACAGTGATAGTGGATTGAATACCGTTGGTGGCGTTTTAGCGTGTCCGTGGTTTGTAAATGATTGGCATTCTTTGCGGATAATGCCCTTGGAAGCTGTTTTGATTTGGCGAGATGCCCTGTGCAAACCACAGTCACTCAAGAATGGCTCTGCTGCTTTGATTTGTTTGAAATGTTCTTTGAGGTGAAATAATCTTCATTTCCTTCCCGCTTCTTCAGTCAGACAGCACAGCTATCTTTCTTGGAAGGAGCGGTCGAACCTGAAGTTTTTCACTCTCGCATTTTCTGACAAACAAATCAAAACCGCTTCTAACCTTTTTGTGGCATGTGTAAGATTGCCGTATGGGGCATTCGGGATGCCGATTTGTGGCATGTGTAAGATTGTCGTATGGGGCATTCGGGATGTCGAATAATTTGAGTAAATTTGTAGGTTGTACGGTTCGTTGGGCGGACGGGTTGTACGGTTCGTTGAGCGGACGGACTGTACGGCAATGAAAAGACAATGGAAATATAAATAAATTAAGATATTATGGCACAGGATTACAGCGAGAACGCCAGGAAATGGCTGGAAGGGGATTTCGATCAGGAAACCAAGATGAAGGTGCTGGAACTGCGGAACAATGATCCGGCAGGGTTCGAGGACGCTTTCTACAAGACTTTGGAATTCGGCACCGGTGGCCTGAGGGGTATCATGGGGGTCGGGACCAACAGGATGAACAAATATACCGTCGGGATGGCTACCCAGGGGCTGGCCAACTATATTCTTAAGAAGGTGTCCGGGGATGACATCCGCGTCTGCATTTCCTACGACAGCCGCAACAACTCCAAAATGTTCGCCAAGATCGCCGCTGACATATTCTGCGCCAACGGATTGCACGTGTTCATATTCGATAACCTACGCCCTACGCCGGAGTTGAGCTACTCCATCCGCAAGATGGGCGCGGTCGCTGGTGTGATGGTCACGGCCTCGCACAATCCTAAGGAATATAACGGGTACAAGGTCTATTGGTCTGACGGGGCGCAGATCACCGCGCCGGTGGACCGGGAGATCATCGACGAGGTAAACAGGATCACTGACCCTTCCCAAGTGATGTTCGAGAAAAGGGAACATTGCGGAGAGGTAGAGCTGATGGGCAAGGCTATGGACGATGCTTACATCTCTGACATTCTTTCTCTTACCCTCAGCCCTGAAGCCCGCGAGAAGCACAAGGACTTGAAGATTGTCTATACCCCGCTTCACGGAGCCGGGGTCCGCATCGTGCCTGAGGCTTTGAAACGCCTTGGCTTCGAGAATGTTATCCACGTGCCGGATCAGGATGTGAGTGATGGCGACTTCCCGACAGTTGTCTCTCCGAATCCTGAGGAGCCGGCTGCAATGAAAATGGCTCTTGAGATGGCCGACAAGAAGGGTGCGGACATCGTGATGGCCTCTGACCCTGACGCTGACCGCCTCGGAATCGCGGTTCGTGACAACGACGGCAAGATGGTTCAACTGAACGGCAACCAGACGGGCTCCATTCTGACATATTACATTCTTACCCGTTGGAAGGAACTCGGCAAGCTGGATTCCACAAAGTACATCGCCAAGACCATCGTCACGACTGAGCTGATCGCCGAGATCGGCCGCAGTTTCGGCGTGAAGTGCTACGACGTGCTGACCGGTTTCAAGTACATCGAGGAAATCGTGCGTGAGAACGAGGGCAAGGGCGAGTTCATCTGCGGCGGCGAGGAGAGCTACGGGTTCAATGTCGGCGAGTTTGTTCGCGACAAGGATGCTCCGGTTGCCTGCATAATGGTCGCTGAGTGCGCCGCCTGGGCCGCCGATCAGGGACTGACCCTCTACCAGCTGCTCCAGAGGATTTATTCTGAATATGGCTACCGCAAGGAATCGCTTGTCTCTTTGGTGCGCAAGGGTAAGACCGGCGCTGAGGAGATCCAGAAGATCATGGCAGACTTGAGGCAGAACCCTCCGGCAGAGATTGTCGGCTCGAAGGTCATCAAGGTCATCGACTACAACGAGCCGGAGAAGACCGGACTTCAGAAGTCGAACGTACTCCAGTTCTTCAACGAGGCCGGCGACATCGTCTCTGTCCGTCCTTCCGGAACCGAGCCGAAGATCAAGTTCTACTTCGGAGCCAAGGGACTGGACGCTGATGCAAAACTTAAGGCTCTTGAGGCTCAGTTCATCAGTTAGGCGACTTTTTTGGCGATAGGCCAGCCCGGTCACTGAGCGTGCCGGAATGATACCTTGAAAAGTCGTGGCACCTATTGTCTTGATAATGGTGTGAATAGATGTTTACCTATAGTGGAAATGAATCATAGGTGATAACGTAAAGATTTTATGCTCAATAATTTATCTGCCACGGGGAAATTCACTATCCGTGATGCCCGGCCGTCAGACGGCGAGTTCATCGCAAGAAATGTCCTTGCGGCGATGGGGTATGAGGTTTTCAATGTGGATGCCGACTCTGCGATCGAGTTCGGCTCCACATCTTTGAATGTCAAGGATGCCGTCAAGCTCGTCGGAGAGATTTGCGCCAGACCCGACACGTTATATTCATACGCCAGAACGAGGATCGCATGCGTGGAAGGCAATGCAGTGGGATCGCTGACGGCATATTCAGGAGATGACTATCTGTCGCTGCGCGAGCTGACGTGGGGACTCCTGAACTCTATGTTCGAGGGTGGCGCTCCGTCAGAGGATGAAGATCCGACGCGGTCTGCGGCTTGTTTTCCGTCCGTAGAGGTCTCAAATGGTACGCGTGATCATGAAAGCGCGGGGGAGGACATCCTTGTTACGGAGCCGGAGTGTCTGCCAGGCGAGTTCTATCTCGATAGTATGGCTGTACTCCCCGAGTTCCGCCGGATGGCCTTTGAATATGCCGGCGCGACCGACCGCATAGGCCACCTGCTGATGCTCGACGGCATTGAGGAAGGCCGCAGGAAAGGCTTTCCACGCATCAGCCTGATTGTTGACAAGTCCAAGCCCCGCCTCTTCACCTACTATTCCGCCCTTGGCTTCCGCCCCGACGGAGAGATCCTCTTTTTCGGCCATCTTTATGACCGGATGATCAAGGTGTTAGACTGAGAAATGAATGGTGGTTGGCAATTGTTGATTGCCGGAGGGGTGGAGTCCTATTGATTGATAGGAGGAGACTGTCTTAAAAGTAAAAGTACCCCCTGCGAGGATTGAGAATTCGTTGTCGCCCCTGTAGTGGGGTACAGACTTTTCAACTCTCGCCGAGACTTTTCAGACAGTCTGGGGGGGTGGAGTCCTATTGATTGATTATGAGGGAATTGTGGTATCCTGCTATCTCGAATTAGAGGGTAGGATTTTGTAATTTGTTAATAATGAGATATTTGGCAATAATGTCTCGAGAGTGGCTCAAAAAAGGGAAGTACATGCTCAAAAAAAGGGAAGTACCGTATGTACTTCCCCTTTTTTTTTGAGCCACTCATCAGGCTCGAACTGACGACCTGCGCGTTACGAATGCGCTGCTCTACCGACTGAGCTAAAGTGGCTTGCTGCATTTCACGTGGAAATGGACTGCAAAGATAAGTAAAAATTTTTAACTTTGCACCATGTATTCAGACATTATCATCATTGGTGGCGGAGCGGCAGGACTTATGGCCGCTTACGGTGCCACGAAGGCTCTTCCGCTTGGAAGTCCGGCACGCATTACGGTTCTGGAGAAGATGCCACGTCCGGGCAGGAAGATATTGTTCACGGGCAAGGGACGCTGCAACTTCACGAACCTCAAGGACTGGAACGAGTTCTCGCAGCATATTCGCACGAATCCTAATTTCGTGAAGCCGGCGTTCTATAACTTCACTCCGGAAAATACCATTGATTTCCTTGAAAGCAATGGTTTGGAGACCGTTGTCGAGAGGGGAGACAGGGCCTTCCCATATTCACACAGGGCATCCGATGTGCTGGACACCATCGTTGAGGTGGTGCTGCGCCATGGGGTGACACTGCTTACGGATCGTGAGGTGAAAGACATCCTGCCGGGATTTTCGATCCGATGCGCTGATGGTGAGACGTTTGAATGCTCGAAGCTGATCATCGCGACCGGAGGGCTTTCCTATCCTGGAACCGGCTCGACCGGTGACGGTTACAAATGGGCTAAGTTTTTCGGCCACAATGTCACACCTTGTTTTCCGTCTCTGACAGCCCTCGTTCCTAAGGGTTATAAAATTATCGACAGACCGGAGACAGACCTGAAGGGACATATTCACAGGGAGACACCGATGACTGGAAGTGGAGAGGCGCTGAAGGGCGCCAAGTTGAAGAATGTCAGCCTTACCGTCACGTTTGACGGCTCGAAGTCCGAGACGGAGTTCGGAGACGTGGACTTCACTGACGGAGGAATTGAGGGACCGATCGGATTTCAGGTCAGCCGCAAGTGCGTGAAAGCCTTGATGAATGGTGGTAAGGTGGCGTTTTCGCTTGATCTGAAGCCAGGTGTCTCACTGGAAGAACTGACAGACAGGATCAAGACTCTGTGGAACGAGATCAAGAACGACCCCCGCACCCGCCAATGGAAGGATGGACGCGGGCTGAACGGCAAGGAGATGTATAGAATCCTGCTCGGCAAACTGATGCCGTGGGAACTGATCCCGGGATTTCAGGCGTGGAATCCTGACATCATGAAGATTGATCTTAAGAAGTCTGAATATGCTGACGGGCGCTCCGGCGCTTCTACGGGTCCGGCGTCCCGTTATGCCAATCTGTCGAATCGTTATGACAGGTCGCAGAGTTGGTCGAAAGGCCCGAACCATCGTTCCAACCGTCAGCCAAGACGTTATTACGACATTGATCTTGATCTGTTGGCCAAGACATTGAAGGACTGGAAGTTCGAGATAATCGGTTTTGTGGGTTACGAGCGTTGTGTCATCACTGCCGGTGGCATCTCGACCGACGAGGTGATGCCGAAGACGATGGAGTCACGTCTCAAACCTGGCCTCTACCTTTGCGGTGAGGTTCTTGACATGGACTGCGACACCGGCGGCTACAATCTCCAGTGCGCCTTCTCCACCGGCTACCTTGCCGGCGAGTCCGCGGCCAAGTCTCTGAATATTCCTGGACAGCATTAGGTCCCGATGATAGTGCGTTCCCCTAATTTTTTCGCCGTGGAGGCTAACTTCTTATTAATCAGTTAAAAACCATACTCTCCTCCCCGTTGGAACGGACAGGAGGAGGGTGTGCTATATATTTGATAATAAATACATTATCCTCCATGCCGTTGGCCCAGCTCCCCTCCACAGACTGTCTGAGAAGTCTCGGCGAGAGTAGAGAAAGTCTGTACCCCTATACAGGGGCTACAACTAATTTTCAATCCTCACTGGGGGTACTTTTACTTTTAAGACAGTCTCCCTCGCCGGCGGCAAAAATACCTTACACACAGAGCCTGTATGTCAGGCAGTCTTGTCTCCACGGCTAATAAACTCCGGAGCCGAGCATCTCGTCATCTGAGGAGTACCAGGCGGCGAACTGGCCGTCGGAGATGCCGCGCTGAGGAGTGTCGAAGAGTATGAATATGCCGGCGGGCCTCTTGATCAGGAACGCGTCCTGGAGAGGCTGGCGGTAACGGATGCGGACCCGGTAGCGACGGATCTCACCGTCCGCCATCGCAAGGTCTGTCCTGATCCAATGAATATCTTGTGGCGCGATCCGTAGGCAGCAGCGTGACAGTCCCTTGTGAGTGTGACCCTCCCCGACGTAGATGATGTTCCGCGGAACATCCGTGGCGATCACAAAGATGGAGTCCTTGTGTCCTCCGATGTTGAGGCCTTTCCGCTGGCCGATCGTGTAGAACTGCGCGCCGTCGTGCCGTCCGACAATCTTTCCGAACGGATTCTCCTTGTACCGGGTCTTCTTGATGTGCTTTTTCCCGGCTCTGTAGGTTTCGGTCTCGAACTTGATGTCGTCGTACCAGATTGGTTCCGACAATCTCATCAGATCCTCATCGCTCAATTCCGCGATCTTGTTCACATCGAACTCGTTCCGATGTGATAACCGTTCGGTTGGAGTGGAAGTGGCTCCGGACCCGTGGCCGCCCGTGGCCTCGTGAACGTGTGGATCGCCGCAGGCGAGACGGGATTGAGAGGGAAGCGCGGAAGCTTCGGAGCCATATTCACTCCAATCGGTCTTTCCCGTAGATTTGGTCACTTCGACAGGTTCAGTGACCGAAAGAGATTGTGGTTGCTGAACTTGCGGGGGACTGAGTTTGTCGGAGTGTCGAGGCGTAGCAGGTTCAGTGACCGGACTGTTATTGTCAGTGACCCGCCGGTTGTTGAACGGTTTCCCGCCGGAATCCTCGGAGGTATATTCAGTGATCATCATCGGCTCGCCGGGAGTCTCCAGCAGTGAGGCGAGGGTGTCGTGGACGAAGCGATACTGCTCACTTTGAGCGTAGTAGGCATCATAAACCTCCACCACGTTCCCCTCCGCGGGCTTGAGTTTCTGCTGGAGGAATGTAGGAAGGTCAACCTTGCCGACGAAGCATATTCCTTGGGAATCCTTCTTGTCGGCTGACGGCAGATCCGCCTCACGAGCGATCTCTCTGACCTCCGGCTTGGTAAGGTTCCCGATAGGGAAGAGCGCCTTGCCGAGCTGCTCCTGAGTGAGCTGGCAAAGGAAATAGCTCTGATCCTTGTTCGGATCCACTCCTTCCAGAATCCTCCACTGAGGCAGTCCGTCAATCACAACCTGCTTTCCCTCGGCGTCCATCAGCGGAGCCCTGCGGCAATAGTGCCCTGTCGCCACCATGTCGGCTCCGAGTTTCTGAGCGGCCTTGAGGAAAGCGTCGAACTTTATCTCGCGGTTGCACAGCACGTCCGGGTTCGGGGTGCGGCCGGCGGAATATTCATTGAACATGTAGTCCACCACCCTCTGGCGGTACTCCTTTGAGAGATCGACAAAATAGAACGGGATGCCGATCTTCCGCGCGACCAATTCCGCCACGAAGCGATCCTCCTCCCATTCGCAGTCGCCGTGCAGCGTCGCGTCCGCGTCGTGCCAGTTCTGCATGAACATGGCAAACACGTCATAACCCTGCCGCTTCAGCAGCAGAGCGGCGACACTGGAGTCAACTCCTCCCGAGAGGCCTACACAGATTTTCATAAAGTAACCTCATCTCCGGCAAGCCGGCGGCCGCTTGCCAATAAACGCTTGCCCGTTAAAAAAAGTGACTGCCCGCCATGGGTCACCTGCGATGCCTTCGCAGCAAGCGGTGGAATGCCCTCGCGCAAAGGTGAGTGCAAATTTACTCAAATGCTTGAATATGCACAATTTTTGCTAACTTTGAAAACTTATGTATAAAGACCACTGAATATGAGAACAGTAAAACTGGACATCAACTATACTGAATATTCCTCCATCGATGAGATGGAACCTCAAGACATAGAACTCGTGAATGCCGCGATCGAGGCGCGGAGGGGTTCTTACGCACCGTATTCCACATTCAATGTCGGAGCCGCTCTTCGTCTGGAAGACGGCACTATCGTGAAGGGTGCCAATCAGGAGAACGCGGCCTATCCGTCGGGACTTTGTGCAGAGAGGACCGCGATGTTCGCCGCCAGCGCCAACAACCCGGGCAAGGCTATGCTTTCACTCGCCATTGTCGGTGGCTTCAACGGCACGCTGAGCGAGACTCCATGCTCGCCTTGCGGCGCATGCCGTCAGGTGATGGCCGAGTACCAGACTTTGTCCGGCCATGCGATGAGCGTGATCATGTACGGAACGAAGAAAACGTGGAAATTTGACAAAGTGGACGACATCCTGCCATTCATTTTTGACAGTTTCAACGAAAAGTAGTATATTTGCAGTCAGGGAAAGTCGTACACGACCAGCTCCCTCTGAATTCCCCCAGGGTCGGAAGGCAGCAAGGGTAGGAGGTCGTAGCGGTGCGATGTACTAAGCTTTCCCTTTTTTTTGTGCTCTTTTTTGAATATCCCGGATCCCGCTCCCGGCGCTTCGGCGGGCTCGGTTATCGGCGAACCCAGTAGCCGACAGGCTCCTGGAAGGAGCAGGCTCGGCGGCTGGCCGGGTCAGAGAGTCTGTTGTCGAAGTACCGAACCGCGGAAGGTTTAGATCACGCGCATCTTGGCGTATTTCAGGAGCAGGAGTTTCTCGCCGTAGGAGTCGAAGGCGATCCTGGCCTTGAGGTCGGGGGCGGCGCCGGTGATCTCAAGGATCTTGCCTGGGCCGAAACGGTTGTGCTCGATCCGCTGGCCGGTCTTGAAGTCGGTCATCGGAGCCGGGACAAAGTCGGCGTCGGAGGTCTTCGGAGGGAGAGGACGGTTGCGCAGGGCCTCGATCCTGGAGGCTGTCGGGTTGGCCGCAGAGGTCTGCTTGCTCTCGTACCTGACACTGCCGGAAGAACCGTAGGGATTGCCTCCGCCCATTCCGAATCTGTTGGCAGGGCGGCCATTGCCTCCGGAGTACCTGCCTGAGCCTGTGCCATGGCTGCCGCCGAGCCTGCCTGAACCTCCGCCGTAATCGCCGCTAAACCTGCCTGAGCCTGTGCCATGGCTGCCGCTGAACCTGCCTGAACCTCCGCCTGAGAAGCGGTCGGAGCCATGACCGGAACCGAATCCGCGCGAGCCGAAGCCACCGAAGCCAGGAAAGTCGTCATCGGTGGTGGAATCCGCGAAGTCGTCATTCCTCAGAGGATTGGCGACATATTCAGAATCAATCTCTTTGATGAAGCGGCTCGGGGAGTTGGACTCGTGCTTGCCGTTGCGCATCCTGGTGTTGGCGAACGAGAGGCAGACGGCCTTCTTGGCGCGCGTCATCGCAACGTAGAAAAGGCGGCGCTCCTCCTCGATGTCGGCAGGGGAGGCCAGCATGCCTCCGGTCGGGAACAGATTCTCCTCCAGGCCGGCCACATAGACATAGGGGAACTCAAGACCTTTGGCCGAGTGCACCGTCATAAGGGCGATCTTGTTGTTGGTGTCCTCCTCGTCCTCCACGTCCACATTGGAAAGCAGGGAGATGTTCTCCAGGAAATCTCCCAACGTGAACACAGGGTAACTGACCTCCGTGTCCTCCTCGGCCTCTCCCTCGACGATGAGGTCGCGGAGATATTCATCCCTCCTTTCCTCGATGAAATGGGTGACACTGTTGATGAGTTCCTCGATGTTGGAGGCCCTGGACTGAGCCTCGATGGACGGGTCGTTCTTGTGGAAGGCGTACAGGCCGCAGGCGTTGGAGATGCCCGTGGCAAGCTCGTCGGCGTTGGTCGAGGCCACCTTCGACGCGAATCCGTCGATCATCTCACAGAATGAGCGGATCTTCGCGACGGCGGCCTGCTTGAGGCCGAACTCGGCGAACCTTTCTGAATATGCCGCCTTGAACAGCGAGCATTTCAGGTCGAAAGCCAAGGCTCCCAGGGCGTTGAGCGATGTCTCGCCGATGCCCCTGGACGGGGTGTTCACTATCCTCTTGAAGGACTCGTCGTCGTTGACGTTCACGACCAGTTTCAGGTAGGCCATCATGTCCTTGACCTCGGCTCTGTCGAAGAAGGAGTTGCCGGAGTAGATCATGTAGGGAAGGTTCCTCTTCCTCAAAGCCTCCTCCAAGGCCCTTGACTGGGAGTTCGTCCTGTAGAGGATGGCGAAATCCTGGTACCGGGCATGGTCGGACTGCATCCTCTCCACAATCCCGGAGGCGATGGCGACGGCCTCGTCCTGCTCCGACCAGCTTTTCAGCAGTCGGATCTTCTCACCTTCCTCGCCGACGGCCACACATGTTTTCGGGATTCTGTTCTCATTCTTGGCTATCAATGAGTTGGCGGCGTTCACGATGTTGGCCGTCGAGCGATAGTTCCTCTCAAGTCGGAAGATCTGACTCTCGGGGAAGTCCTTTTTGAAATTAAGAATATTCTCGATCTTGGCTCCGCGGAAGGCGTAGATGGACTGCGAGTCGTCACCGACCACACAGAGGTTGCGGTGCCTCTCGGTCAACTTCTTCAGGATCAGGTACTGTGCGAAGTTCGTGTCCTGGTACTCGTCCACGAGAATGTAGTCAAAGCGGGCGGCGATGGCCTCCTTCGCCTCGGGAAAGTCCCGAAGCAGGATGTTCATGTTCAGTAATATGTCGTCGAAGTCCATCACTCCCGAGTTCTTGCACTTCTCGGCGTAGCGGGAGTAGATGTCGCATATTCTTGGCTTGCGTGCGTGGGTGTCGTTGATGATCGCCTGCTGGTTGTTCCGATAGGCGGCGGCGGTGATGAGGTTGTTCTTGGCCATGGATATTCTTGAAAGGACATCCTTCGGCTTGTAAACCTTGTCATCCAGCCCGAGTTCCTTTATGCAGGCCTTTATGCCGCTCACCGAATCGCTGGTGTCGTAGATGGTGAAAGTGGAAGGGTAGCCGAGCAAGGCGGCATATTCCCTTAGAAATCTTATGAATATGGAGTGGAAAGTCCCCATGTAGAGCCTTCTGGCCTTCCTTTCCCCGACCATCACGGCGATTCTTTCCTTCATCTCGCTGGCCGCCTTCTTCGTGAAGGTCAATGCCATGATCCTCGCCGGATCACATCCCCTCTCAAGAATGTAGGCGATCCTGCTCGTCAACACCCTTGTCTTCCCGGATCCCGCACCAGCCACAATAAGCACCGGTCCGTCCACACTGCCGACCGCCTTCTTCTGCTCGGCGTTCAGCCCTTCAAAAATAGCGCTTTCTTTCTTTTCCATAACGGGTACGAAATTACGGAAAATTTCCCAATAGTAAGTACTAAGTAATCCTTAAATATGAAGCCTGCGCCAAGGGATGTCTTTCCGCCGGCATAGCGCCGTTTGTCATTATCATTACAGATGGCCGGAAGTTTTAATTATTTTAGAGGTCTTCAGAATTGGCCAGATAACCTCGGATATTTGAGAAACACATGTCTGGCGGCGCAGGAAATAATTATGCTGAATGTGAAAAAAGAGATATATTTGGTGAAAAATAGAGGAGTATGTACATGAGAAGATCTGATTTGTTGACTTGCGTGGTGGCGACATTGATGTCACTGATGCTGGCAGGGTGCCACAGAAGGCCTTTGACGATGATTGTGGGTACGTACACTGACGATTGTGCGAGCAGAGGTGTTTACAGCTACTTTTTTGATCAGGAGAAAGGTATCCCGGTCGGCGATAAAGGTGAAGATAGGTTTGTGGAGGCTCCAGGTGCATTAGGTCTGGTCGAGATGAGGAATCCGTCTTATCTGACGTTGTCCGCTGACGGGAATTATGTCTATGCGGTGAGTGAGGTCGGCGACAGTTCTGCTTCGGCTGTCACGTTACGGCTTGACAGGAAAACTGGTGCGATGCAGTTGTTGGGCAGTGAACTGACTGACGGAAAGGATCCGTGCTACATTTCGACAAATGGCAAGGTCGTGATGACCGCCAACTACTCGTCCGGGAGTGTCACAGAGTTCCCTGTCGGCGATGACGGTGTCCTGCGGCCTCACGATTTCCTTTACGAGACAGGTTTAGGTGGCCCGGACAGCACACGCCAGGGTCTTCCTCATGCACATTGCGCACAGTTCAACGCCGCAGGAACAGAACTGTATGTTTCAGAGTTCAGCGCGGATGTCGTGGCAAGATACGATGTGGCTACCAGGCAGTGCAAACGCATTCAACTGCCGTCGGATTTCGGTCCAAGGCACATAATCCTTAATTATGGTGAAGACAAAGCATATGTCTTAGGGGAATTGTCGGGGAGGATCGCTGTCATTGACACAGAATCCGATAGTGTCATCCAGACCGTGTGCGCTGACACTGTCCACGCCAGAGGCAGCGCTGACATTCATCTTTCTCCCGACGGGAAATACCTCTATGCCAGCAACAGACTTCAGAATGACGGAATCGCGATATTTAAGGTCAATGCTGAAGGAACATTGACTTATGCCTGCTACCAGAGCACAGGTGTCCACCCAAGGAACTTCAACATCACTCCGAACGGAAAGTTCCTTCTGGTCGCTTGCCGTGACAGTGGCTGCATCCAGATTTTCAGACGCGACCTCAGAACGGGTCTTCTTTCTGACACCGGGCGCACCATCGTCCTTGACAAACCCGTCTGCATCGTGTTTGTTTAAACAGTATCGCCAGGAGTGTAAAAGCTGATGCTCACGGAGGTAATGCTAAGTAACCTTCAAAAAATAACCTGCATCATCTTAAGGAATCTTTTCGGTTTATGTCTCTTTTCTCATCAGTCTTGTGCCACCGGCACACTCCTTCTTCGAAAATAGATCTATCCTCGAAAATATTCTCTTAATCTGAGGCAACTTATTTTTTTCATGTTACTAAGAAGCTGTTTTGAATTGTTTGTCTGAAGTTTTTTTTCACCTCAAAGAACATTTCAGACAATGAGTCCACTTGAAAAAGTCATTTTTGAAAAAACATGTGCCTCGCAGATACTTCTGTAAGGGGAAAAAGTGGCAAATGGCACTTTTTCAAGTGGGTTCATTGTTTATTATGACGTATTTCACAAACCGCCGGGTTTAATAATAGCAGGGCGCGCTGTCTGCCATAGCGCAAATAAAGCCGGATGAGTATGAATGGTTTTACCCAGTCATCTTATCCGGCCTTTCCGTGTATGGTGAAGACCCTCCGATGAGGATTACAAAACTCCTCTTCGATTAATTTTCTTTTTATTAACATACCGGCAGCGGGTACAGATCCTATGGGCAGCCAGCGCGCAAGGCTGCAAGATGGGTTTTGTGACCGTCAAGGTTGCAAAACGATGGGAACGGATATTGGGATTGGCTGATATTCGAGATTTGAGTGTTGGACTGTTGCAATTGTCGGGAACGGTTATCGGCTATGTAGGTGTCTGTGGCGCTGTTCGCTGCTCCTTACGCAATGAAGAAACCTGTAATGTGGAACAAGCATCTTGGCTGCATGGCCTTCGGGTGACTATGGCCGTTCCTGCCAATTACAAGACGATAGCGATGAACAGTGCGCGTGTTCTATGGGTGCTGCCCTCTCCTAAGTGTGCGGACATATTCATGATTCCTATGAATGTCTGTTTTCCATTAAGGTTTTATTAGGGTTTTGCGGAAACTTGGAAGCTGTTTTGAATTGTTTGTTTGAAGATTTTTTCACCTCAAAGAACATTTCAGACAAGGAGTCCACTTGAAAGTCTTTTTTTTGAAAAATATGTGCCACACAGGTACTTCCAACGGGGG
>OKUO01000258.1_pt1 | contig 20944 bp, 12 predicted proteins | sample 1606481 | NCBI WGS metagenome assembly OKUO01 (sample SAMEA3882503, study PRJEB24775) | human gut metagenome | biome: human-associated habitat; feature: intestine environment; material: feces | place: Netherlands | collected 2009/2010
TGGAGGGAAATTCCGGCGATGCCTGCAAGATCAAAAGTTATGACCTGAATTATCAAAGTATTAAGGGCTACGGCCTGATGAACTGGTAACAGACTTTTTGGAAAGGAGTGAACGGTTATGGCAAAAAACAAAATTGAACGTATCGACCAGGAAATTGAGAAAACCCGTGAGAAGATTGCGGAATATCAGGAAAAGCTCAAGACCTTGGAAGCACAGAAAACGGAGGCAGAGAATCTGGAAATCGTTCAGATGGTTCGTGCGTTACGCATGACTCCAGCACAGCTGAACGCTATGCTTTCCGGTGGAATGAACCACGGCAGAGATACAGCACTGTCGGAATCAAATAATCAGGAGGTTACCGCTTATGAAGAATAAAAGAATTTGCAAAACACTTTCCGCCCTTTGCCTGACAATGGTTGTGGCATTTGGCTTTACGATCCCTGCTTTCGCACAGGGGTCAGAACAGGCTCCGGCGGCACCGGCAGAGGATTCTACCAATGACAGCAATGTGATTGTGGAAGAAACAGAACCAGCACCGGCACTTACACCGGAGGGGAATGCGGCATTGGTGGATGATTTTGGAGGCAATAAGCAGCTTATTACTGTTACGACCAAAGCTGGAAATTACTTTTACATCTTGATTGATAGGGCGAATGAGGACAAGGAGACTGCTGTTCACTTTCTGAATCAGGTGGACGATGCAGACCTTGCGGCGCTGATGGAAGATGGAAAAACCAAAGAGGAGATGCCTGCGGTATGCAGCTGTTCAACAAAATGTGAAGCAGGGGCAGTCAATACGGCCTGCCCGGTCTGCGCAACTGATAAGAGTAAATGTACGGGCAAAGCACCGGAACCTCCGGCAGAAACATCGGAGCCGGAAAAGGAGAAGCCTGCCGGATTGAACCCGGCTGCGCTGGTCCTTTTGCTGGCTCTGCTGGGAGGCGGTGGCGTATTTGCCTACTTGAAGCTCGTTAAGAACAAGCCTAAGACCAAGGGCAATGACAGTCTGGACGATTATGATTATGGCGAGGAAGATTCCGAGGAATGGGAAACCGAGGATGAGGAGTCGGACGAGCCGGATGCTGACGGGGGCAGCACAGAAGAAGATGACGAGGACAGCGTGAAATGACCCGATTCACAGACAGTCCCTATGAACGCATGATGACACGCAGGCCGGAGGGCGGGAAGGAAACTTCCCGTCCTCCTTCTTTACCCCACAGCCACCCCTGCTATGGTTGCGGGAATTATGGAAGACCCTGCGTAGGTATCTGCCATCGTGAGATGGAACGCTGGCTCAAAGAAAGGAAACGAAAAAAATGAGTGTTCTGATTATATTTATCAAGCTGATTGCTGTTTTTGACCTGCTGGTGATCGCCGTGTATTTTGGCGGCGACATTCTTTCTACCATGTTAAACAAACTTCGGAGAAAGCCAAAGCAAGATGACCCCTTTGATTTCTCCTTAGATACCGTGACAGTTTCATTGTCCATAGATTCTATCCGTCAGCTTTGTTCCGACGATGCGGCAGATTTTGTGGAAGAAAAGATCCTGCCAAATGCGGAGAAAACAATGGCCGTGCTGACGGAACAAGAACAGACGGCGGCTCGGCTGCTCTTATCCGCTTTGATCGGTTTTCTTGCAGCAGAAGCTCCTATGGATGAACAGAGCTTTCCTTTGATGATGGAACTTCTGAACTGCATGGAAGGGGAAAAAGAAGATGGTTGTCAGGATGCAGTAGATAGTTTACTTGAAGATGCCGCCTGCAATACCCGCCGTCACGAAGAATATTACAGCAATTATCAACGCTACCAGCTGATGCAAGTGGATAAAACCCGTGTCATTTTGGCTTGTCGTATCATCATCAATGACCTGCTGGGGAAACTGTACCGCTATGACTACCGGTTTGGCTATAACCTGCTACTGGATGAGGAAAACAGCATAGAGAAAAAACTGCACACGCCTGTGCGGGAAGAATGGGAGGCTGAAGATGATGAGATATAAACTGGTAATCGCTGAAAAACCATCGGTTGCACAAAGTCTGGCTGCGGTAATCGGTGCAACTGCTCGTAAGGACGGGTATCTGGAGGGTAACGGCTGGCGTGTCAGCTGGTGCGTGGGCCATCTGGCCGGTCTTGCGGATGCAGACAGCTATGACCCCAAGTATGCCAAGTGGCGATATGATGACCTGCCTATTCTGCCGGAGTATTGGCAGATGGTGGTGGGAAAGGATAAGAAAAAGCAGTTTGATATTCTCAAAAAGCTGATGAATGCCCCGGATGTTTCGGAGGTGGTAAATGCCTGCGATGCCGGACGCGAGGGCGAGTTGATCTTCCGTAGCGTCTATGAGCTGGCAGGTTGCAAGAAGCCGATGAAAAGGCTCTGGATTTCTTCGATGGAGGACTCTGCCATAAGGGAAGGCTTTGCAAACCTGCGCCCCGGTGCGGATTATGACGGACTTCGGGATGCTGCCCTCTGCCGTGCCAAGGCCGACTGGCTGGTGGGGATCAATGCGACAAGGCTTTTTTCCGTGCTGTATCACCGAACCCTCAACATCGGGCGCGTGATGTCCCCGACGCTGGCGCTTATTGTTCAGCGAGAAGCTGAGATCGACACCTTTCAGCCGATTCCCTTTTATACCGTGGCGCTGGAGCTGCCCGGTCTTACCGTATCCGGGGAGCGCATGGCGGATAAGGCCGCTGCTAAGCAGCTGAAAGAAACCTGTCGGGGTGCAAATGTCACAATCAAAAAGGTGGAGTGCAAGGAAAAGTCTGAAAAGCCGCCTGCCCTCTATGACCTGACTACTCTGCAAAGAGATGCCAACCGCCTGCTTGGATTTACAGCCCAGCAGACCCTGGACTATCTGCAAAGCCTGTATGAAAAGAAGCTCTGCACCTATCCCCGTACTGACAGCCGCTATCTGACCGGTGATATGGCAGACAGCCTGCCGGTGCTGGTGAATCTGGTTGCCAATGCTATGCCGTTTCGCAAAGGGATCGCCATTACCTGTGATCCGCAGACGGTCATCAACGATAAGAAAGTAACTGACCACCACGCAGTAATCCCTACCAGAAATCTCAAGGATGCAGACCTTTCTGCCCTTCCTGCGGGAGAAAAAGCGGTGCTGGAGCTGGTGGCCCTGCGTCTGCTGTGCGCCGTAGCCCAGCCCCATATCTATTCGGAAACTGTTGTGATTGCAGCGTGTGCCGGTGGAGAGTTTACCGCCAAAGGAAAAACGGTGAAGCACCCCGGATGGAAAGCACTGGAGGACGCTTACCGTGCCAAAATGAAGGATGCAGAGCCGAAAAAAGAGGGCGCAGAGAAAGCCCTGCCGGAGCTGACCGAAGGACAGACCCTTTCGGTTGCTGCGGCAATCGTCAAAGAAGGTAAAAGCAGTCCACCTCAGCACTTTACGGAGGATACCCTATTGTCCGCGATGGAGACTGCCGGAAAAGAGGATATGCCGGAGGATGCCGAGCGAAAAGGTCTGGGGACACCGGCCACCCGTGCCGGTATTTTGGAAAAGCTGGTATCTGCCGGTTTTCTGGAACGAAAAAAGAGCAGGAAAACGGTGCAGATTCTCCCTTCCCACGATGCAGTTTCCCTTATCACAGTGCTGCCGGAACAACTGCAATCGCCGCTTCTGACTGCCGAGTGGGAGTACCGCCTGGGCGAGATCGAGCGCGGGCAGCTTGCCCCAGAGGAGTTTCTGGACGGGATCAGCACCATGCTGAAAGATCTGGTGGGGACTTATCAGGTCATCAAGGGAACTGAGTACCTGTTCACTCCGCCCCGTGAGGTGGTGGGCAAATGCCCTCGCTGCGGCGGTGAAGTTGCAGAACTGCAAAAAGGCTTCTTCTGTCAGAATGATTCTTGCAAATTTGCAATCTGGAAAAACAACAAATGGTGGGCTGCCAAGAAAAAACAGCCGACCAAGGCTGTGGTGTCTGCGCTGCTGAACGATGGCCGTGTCCGTGTGACGGGGCTATATTCGGAGAAAACCGGCAAGACCTACGATGCCACTGTGGTTTTGGAGGACGATGGACAGTATGCCAACTTCAAGCTGGAATTTGACCAGCGGAAAGGAGGCAGCCGATGAAGCTCTCTTTAGTGGAACGGGAAACCATTCTCCTCTATAACCAGGCAGAACCAATGGCTGAGGTCTACACCCACGATCCCCGTTTGATGGAGAAGCTGGAACTGCTGGCAAAAAAGCACCCCGACCAGATCACCCGAAAGGACGCCCATAACTTTACCGTCCCCAAGCGGTGTGTATCAGTCAGGGAGCCATACAGCGCAGAACGCCGCAAAGCTGCCAGTGAGCGTGCGAAAGCCGCCGGATACCAGCCCCCTGTGAAAAAGTCCGGCAGTTAAAGGCACATGGCAGAGAATGTATTTGAAGCGGTCAAGCAGTCGGTCAGCACCAGAGAAGCGGCAGAGTTTTACGGGATAAAAGTCAGTCGAACTGGTATGGCCTGCTGTCCCTTTCACGATGATAAGAACCCCAGCATGAAGGTAGACCAGCGGTTCCACTGCTTTGGTTGCGGTGCAGATGGGGATGTGATCGACTTTACCGCAAAGCTCTTTAACCTCTCCCCAAAAGAAGCGGCGGAGAAACTGGCACAGGACTTTGGCCTGATCTATGACAGTCAGGCCCCGCCCCGCAGGAGATATGTCCGGCAAAAAACCGAGGCACAGAAGTTTCGGGAGGATCGACAGCGCTGTTATCGCGTACTGTCCGATTACTACTATCTGCTGAAAAAATGGGAAGCCGACCGTTCTCCCAGGACACCGGAGGAAGAACCGCACCCCCGTTTTGTGGAAGCAATCCAGAAGAAAGCCTATGTAGAATACCTGCTGGACCTTTTCCTTTATGAAAGTGAAGAAGAACAAAAGGCATGGATTGCAGAACACACAGCAGAAATCACACACTTGGAAAGGAGATTGAAAATCATGGCTGAGAACAAACCCACCAACCGAGAACGGCTAAGGGAAATCACAGATGGCATCGAGCAGGGCATCAAAGAACTGTTTGAAAGCGAAAAGTATATGCGCTATCTGTCCGTCATGTCCCGCTTCCACCGCTATTCGGTAAACAACACCATGCTCATCTATATGCAGAAGCCGGACGCCACTTTGGTAGCCGGATACAATAAGTGGAAAGACCAGTTTGAGCGTCATGTAAAAAAGGGCGAGCATGGCATTACCATCATCGCTCCCACACCGTATAAGAAGAAAATCGAGGAGCAGAAGCTGGACCCAGATACCAAGGCTCCGATTCTGGATAAAGACGGAAAGATCGTCACAGAGGAAAAAGAAATCGAGATTCCCATGTTTCGCCCTGTCAAGGTCTTTGATGTGAGTCAGACCGACGGGAAACCTTTGCCGGAGCTTGCTTCCTCCCTTTCCGGCAATGTGCCAAATTATGAGGCATTCATGGAGGCCCTGCGCCGCAGCGCACCGGTGCCGATTACTTTTGAAGCAATGGCCGCTGATACGGACGGCTATTTTTCTGCTGATCATCAGAAAATTGCCATTCGTCAGGGCATGAGTGAGGTTCAGACGGTTTCAGCCACAGTACACGAGATTGCCCACAGCAAGCTCCATGACCCTAAAAAATATGAAATGCTACCGTCATGGAAGGTTGTGCAGGAGAGTGAAGGTGGAACCAAACATGATTTCAAGTTGGATTTTGCCACAGAAAAAGAAGCCGAACAGTTTGCTTCTGATATGGATTGGCGTTATGTGGACGAAAATCAGTTTGAATGGCGTCTTGCAGTTGAGGAAGATGCAACCGCAGAAAAACAGGCAATCAAAAACCGCCACACGGAGGAAGTGGAGGCTGAAAGCATCTCCTATGCGGTCTGCAAGTATTTTGGCATCGAGACCGGAGAAAACAGCTTCGGCTATATTGCAAGCTGGAGTCAGGGCAAGGAACTGAAAGAACTGAGAGCCAGTTTGGAGACCATCAACAAAACCTCCGGCACTTTGATCTCCGACATTGAGCGCCACTATAAGGAAATCTGCAAAGAGCGCGGAATCGACCCTCATGCAAAGGTAGAGCCGGAAACCGCCCCGATAGAGCAGCCAGCAGATGCCATTAAGGTATCTGATAGGCTGCCGACCGGCGATCTGACCTACTATGTAGCAGAGTGCATGGAATTTCCAAACCTCGGAGAATACCACGATAACCTGTCTTTGGAGGATGCTGTCCGCATTTATCAGGAGATTCCAGCAGAGCGAATGAACGGGATCAAGGGCATTGGTTTTGAGCTGAAAGACGGAAGCGACTATGAAGGACCTTTTCCGATTTTGACCGGCCAGACCATTGACCTGGACACCATCCAGGCAATCGACTATTACCGTGATAATCCTCTGGTGCAAAAAGCGGTAAAGGAACTGGCTGCGGCAATGCCGGAAATGGAAGTGCTGGGGGCGGACGCCAATCAGCAGGAGGCTTTGTTTCTGATCGACAATGCCACCTATCTTCATATCCAGTCCTGTGACAGCGGCTGGGACTATACCCTTTACGATGCCGCATCCATGAAAGAGCTGGATGGAGGTCAGCTGGATATGCCGGAGCTTTCCTGCATGAAGGCAGTTCTCCAGATTTGTGATGATAACGATTTGAGCAGCAATTCAGTAAAGTATGCGCCCCTGCCTATGATTGAAACTTTGCAGGACGCTGCCTATCAGCAGATGCAGGCAGAGGTCAGGCAGAGGACGTCTTATTCTCAGCTGCCGGAAGCACAAGAGCAGGCGCTGGATGAATACCCTATGCCTGATGAGCAGGTATCCATACCGGATATGCAGGAATACGGCTACTTCTATGATGGGATGCTCCCTGTCACCAGAGAACGGGCGCTGGAACTGGATGCCGCTGGTTTGACTGTCTATGTGCTGCATGAGGACAATACGGAGAGTATGGTATTTGACTCGCAGGAAATCATGGATCATGGCGGCATTTTTGGTGTGGACCGTGAGGAATGGGAGAAAAGCCCTCAGTTCCACGAAAAGGTCATGGAGCGTCAGGAACATCAGCAGGAACGCGAACAGGCATTTCTATCCCAGAACAGAGATTGCTTTGCTATCTATCAGGTGAGCCGTGACGATCCGCAGAATGTGCGCTTTATGAATCTGGACTGGCTAAAGTCCCATGACATTTCCATAGAGCGCAGCAATTATGATCTCATTTACACTGCTCCGCTGAGGGAGTCTGGCACGGTACCGGAGCAGCTGGAAAAACTATATGAGCAGTTTAATCTGCAAAAACCGGCGGATTTTCACAGTCCTTCTATGAGTGTCAGTGACATCGTTGCGATCAAGCAGGATGGTAAGGTATCCTGTCATTACTGTGACAGTGTTGGTTTTACCCAGATCCCCGGATTCCTGCCGGAAAATCCGCTGAAAAATGCGGAGATGGCCGTGGAGGACGATTACGGCATGATCGACGGTATCATCAACAATGGCGCAAAAGAGCCTACGGTGGCAGAGCTGGAACAGCAGGCCCGCAGCGGTCAGTCTATTTCCCTCATGGATTTGGCTGCCGCTGCCCATCGGGAGGAACGGGAAAAGAAAAAGTCCGTCATGGAGCAGCTGAAAAGCCAGCCCAAGGCAGAACACAAAAAGATAGCGCCAAAAAAGAGTGCGGAAAGGGAGATTTGATATGGGAAACTTTACTTTTGAGGAAATGAACCTGATGTGCATTTACAATACCGGCAGCCGCACCGGACTGATCGACAGCCTGCGTGAGATGCGCGGCGAGCTTTCGCCGGAGGAAACGGAACTGAGGGAGCTAACCGACAGCGCCCTTACGAAGCTCTGTGCGATGACCGATGAGGACTTTGCCCAGCTGGAGCTGTACCCGGATTTTGACCAGTAAATTTATCGTGTCGGGATGACATAGTGAGAGAAACTGTTCGATGGGAAGGCGGTTTCTCTCAATTCTTTACAAACTCCCACTATACTTGGAGGGATGAATGAACTATAATGTAAGCAACAAATAGGAATTTGTGGAGTGAAGCATATATGGCAAAACATGAGTTTGGAATTATGATGGATGCACCTCAACCGGGTAAAAGGTACGATGAGTATGAACCATGGAAATATGATTGCATTTCTGTTGATGATGACTATGTAGAAGGCATTGCAGAAAAGCTTGGTTTCATTGATTTCTATTGGCATACGCTTTCTATCAAAGAAAAGGGGCTTGCATACTGTGGTGTTTCACTTGTTCCGCCCAGTTCTCTAAAAGCGTTTATTGATGTCATTGATGATATTCCTAAACTATATGGACTAAAGGGACTGTTAGAAAAGGCATTAGGCCAAAACAAATGGGTTATTCATTATGGACTCTAATGGAGCGGCAAATTCCAGTTTGTATAACCAATAGGTTAGCCATAATTTGACATTCACAGTTTCACCCAGCAGGAAATCATTTAGGTTTCCTGCTTTTCTTTTACCCAAAAACCGAAAGGAGGACAGAACACCATGCCAACCAAAGCTGAACTATATGCACAGATGGCGGAGAAGGTGGCAACGCAGCTCACGGGGAGCTGGCAGGAATGGGCAGGGTTTCTCACTACTGCTTCCCGCCTTTACAAGTACCCGTTCCATGAGCAGTTGATGATCTACGCCCAGCGCCCGGACGCTACCGCCTGTGCGGAGTACGATTTGTGGAATGAAAAGATGGGCCGGTATGTAAGGCGCGGCTCCAAGGGAATTGCTCTGGTGGACGATTCCGGGGACAGGCCCCGCCTGCGCTATGTTTTTGATATTTCCGACACCGGAACCCGTGAACATTCCCGCACTCCCTGGCTGTGGCAGCTGGAGGAGCGCCATCTGGATTCCGTGCAGGCCATGCTGGAGCGCACCTATGATGTTTCCGGTGATGACCTTGCCGGACAGCTCACCGAGGTAGCCGGAAAACTGGCTGAGGAATACTGGACGGAGCATCAGCAGGACTTCTTCTATATCGTTGACGGTTCCTTTTTGGAGGAATATGATGAGTTTAACATCGGAGTACAGTTCAAGGCAGCAGCCACCGTCAGCATCACTTACGCTTTGATGTCCCGCTGTGGACTGGAGCCGGAACGCTACTTCGACCACGAAGATTTCATGGCGATCTTTGATTTCAATACTCCGGCAACCATCGGAGCGCTGGGAACAGCGGTCAGCCAGATCAACCAGCAGGTGCTGCGGCAGATCGGCGTTACCGTCCGAAATGCAGAGCGCGAAGCCAACCAAGAAAGGAGCAAACAAGATGAACAATCCCATGACCTATATCCAGAACGGAGACTATCTGATTCCCGACCTGAAGCTGAGCCAGCAGCCGGAGAAACCCCTGGGCAAGTACGGCAGGATGAGGAAAACCTACCTGAAGGAACATCGTCCCATCCTCTACAACCAGATGTTGCTGAGCGAGAAGCTGTACCAGCACCTTCTGGAGATCGACGAGACCGCCCAGAGCAGACTGGAGCAGATGATGCCCCAGCTGGCGAAGGAAGCGGGAGCCACCGAGGAACTGAAAGCCAGCGATCCCATGAAGTGGGTGGGGCTGATGAACACCTGCAAAGCTCAGGCCGAGGAAATCCTGATGGCGGAGCTTATCAACAGCTGACTCTAAACCTGTTCCTCTCCGAAGCGGAACAGATCCAATCCATAGATGAAGCAGAGAATGTAGCGCATACATCCTCTGCTTTTTCTTTTGCCCAAAATGATATTGACCATGTGCTGCGTTTGGGCGGCAATACAGACCGTCAAAGGGAGCGTGTGGTTGCAGCCTTTGAAAAGCAGAAAACCACCGCTGAGATTGCCGAGATACTGAAAACGCTGTACCACGGCGGCAATGGCCTTGGCAGTGTGAGCGCATGGTATGCCGAGGATGGTATCCATCTTTCCCATGGGAAGTCTGTCCGTTATGACAGGTCTGCCCAGGTCATTTCCTGGGAGAGCGCCGCAGAGCGTATCGGGGAGCTTTTGGAAAGCGGCCAGTTTGCCTCCAATGTGGAGCTTGCAGAAGCGGCAGGCTATGAACGCTCCCTCCTCTCGAAAAAGCTCTGGCATCTGTATCACGATCTCAGTGAGGACGCCAGAGAAGCCGGATATTTGTCCTGCCTGTCAGAGATCAAAGGCAATGGTTTCCCAGAGGAGACCCGCCGCCTGACGGAGCAGCTGAGTGACCCGGCTTTCCGCCAGACCCTCAAGGAAGAATACGCTGCCTTCTGGACTGCCTATCAGCAGGACCGTGACCTGTTGCGTTTTCACTATCATAGACCGAGGGAGATCTGGGAGAACCTGAAGGACCTTGACCTGCCCCGCAGGACCTTTTCTTCAGAGCTTTCCCAAGTGCCAACCGTCCAGCACTTTATTACCGAGGATGAGATCGACGCCGCCATGACCGGCGGAAGCAGTTTCGCCGGAGGAAAAGGCCGTATCTATGCGTTCTTCATGGAAAACCATACGGATAAGGAAAAAGTGAGATTCCTTAAAGACGAGTATGGCATTGGCGGACGCTCTCATGCCCTGTCCGGCGCAACACACAGCGGCGAAGATCACGATGGGAAAGGACTGCACTATAAAAAGCAGGACTGCCCGGATGTTCACTTGAACTGGGAAAAGGTTGCCAAGCGCATTACCTCACTTGTCCAGAAAGACCGCTATCTTACCGAACAGGAACAGGCGCAGTATGACAAAATCCAGGCTGAAAAGGAACTGGCAGAAGAAGATGCCATTCAAACACAGCAGCCGGAGGTGGATGAAGAAACACCAAAGCCTACCCTTGGGGAGCAGTTTGAGCAGTATAAGCCTGTGGTGACTGCCGCCATTTCCGAGGATACCGCATATCGCAATGCCTGCGGTCATTCTGACCGTGAAAATGCTGTCATCGAGGGCAATGCCGCTGTGCGCCGTGCGGTTCTTGGTTCTAAGGATATGGAGCTGATCCGACTCTATTCGGATGTGCCGGAGTTCCGTCAGCGTTTACACCGGGAAGTGATCGACGAGACCTATCCAAAGCTCCATGAGCTTCTGCGCCCTCTTTCTCAGGAAGATATTGATACTGCCCTTTGTGCATGGAACGGCAATATCGAGAGTAAACACGCTGTTGTCCGCTATATGAAAGACCATGCAAGAGAAAAAGATACCGCCGCATGGCTGGCTCAGGAATACGGCGGCAGTAACAGCAACAGCCTGTTCGTTGTCCGTGCCGGCAGCCCGGAGGAAACGCAGCTGCCCTGGCCGAAGGTACAGCGTAGGCTTGCCCAGCTCATTCAGGAGGACCGGTTCTATACCGAAGAAGAACAGGACCGTTTTGACGACATCGACCCAATCGCCATCCGGGAAGCTCTGGAGGAAAGAGGGATCGTCAACGGCCAGGTGGCAGACCCGGAAAAACTGGACAATGATCCGTTTATCCAACAGGTGATGTCAGATGCCGAGCAGACTTCCAAAGTTTCCATTTCCGATGAGGAATATGACGCAGTTCGCCGCCCAATTCCGCAAAGAACCTCCTATGACCCAGCCGCCCCGGTCTATGCCGTGGGCGATACCGTGTATATCGAGGATGACGCCTATCAGATCACCGAGCTGCGGGAGGACACCGTACAGCTTCTGCCCACCGGGATGGTATATCCCATCTACCGGGCAGAGCGCAAAGAACAGTTCGAGCAGCTGCTTCGGGCAGACCGCCGCAATGCTTACTATACCGAGTTTCTTCCTACTGACCCGGACAAGGCAGATCAGGACTTGCGGGATGTATTGGCTCATGGACTGATGGATGAAGCGGATAAAAAGCAGATTTCCACGCTGCTGCAATCCGGCAGGAGCAACAGCGAGATCGCCTACTGGCTGAGCAGAGCCTATTCCGGTGAGATCGAGACACTGAATCTGGAGACCGGCGATATTGCCGATTACCGTACCACGGCACAGGGCATAGAACTGGAAGTCATGGATGCAGAGGAAAAGCGTCTGGCTATGCTGTATTTCCGCTGGGATGAGGTTGCGCCTTTGCTGCGCGGGATGTATGCCCGTCAGCAGGACGGTTTTGGACAGGAACAGCCCCAACCGGCTACCGAATCCCCGACCTTCCATTCCGAGACCATGGCCGTCTATTCGGGCGATAAGAACAATCTGCCTTATGATGTGGTGGTGGAACGACTGCATATCGAGGAGCCGGAGCCGCCAGCCCCTGTGACTGAGCCGGAGAAAACCTTTGAGGAAGTGCTGGACGAACACCCGGTTTCCATTCAGGTCAATGGCCAGTGGCAGACCTTTCCCAATGCCAAAGCTGCCGAGGAAGCATCTTATGAGGAATACAAGGCTAACCTGCGCCGCAATGCAAAAAACTTCCGCATTACAGATGAGCATTTGGGTGAGGGCGGTCCGAAAGCCAAGTTCCAGGCAAATGTCAATGCGATTCGTTTGCTGAAAGAGCTGGAAGCTGCCGGACAGCAGGCAAGCCCCGAACAGCAGGAGGTTCTTTCTCGATATGTGGGCTGGGGCGGTCTCTCTGATGCGTTTGACCCGGAGAAACCGGCATGGGCTTTAGAGTATGCCCAGCTAAAAGAACTGCTGACCCCGGAGGAATATGCCGCCGCCAGAAGCTCTACCCTCAACGCCCATTACACCAGCCCTACGGTCATTCAGGCCATCTATGAAGCGGTGGACCGTATGGGATTTGAGACCGGAAATATTCTGGAGCCGTCTATGGGTGTGGGCAATTTCTTCGGTATGCTGCCGGAGAAAATGAGAAACAGCCGTCTGTACGGCGTGGAGCTGGACCCGGTTTCCGGGCGCATCGCAAAGCAGCTCTATCCCAAGGCGGACATCACAGTAGGCGGCTTTGAGACCACCGATAGGCGTGACTTCTTTGACCTTGCCATCGGCAATGTACCTTTCGGTCAGTATCAGGTCAACGACAAAGCCTACAACAAGCTGAATTTCAGTATTCATAACTATTTTTTTGCCAAAACACTGGATCAGGTGCGTCTCGGCGGTGTGGTAGCTTTTGTGACCTCTCGATATACCATGGACGCCAAGGATTCCACCGTGCGCCGCTATCTTGCCCAGCGTGCCGAGCTGCTGGGAGCTATCCGTCTGCCTAATGACGCGTTCAAAAAGAATGCCGGTGCCGAGGTGGTATCGGACATCATCTTCCTCCAAAAGCGGGACCGCCCGCTGGACATCGTGCCGGAATGGACCCAGACCGGACAGACGGAGGACGGGTTTGCCATCAACCGGTATTTTATCGACCACCCAGAAATGGTGCTGGGCAGACAGGAGCCGGTAAGCACTGCTCATGGTATGGACTACACCGTGAACCCTATCGAGGGACTGGAGCTTTCCGACCAGCTGCATGATGCTGTGAAGTACATTCATGGCACTTATCAGGAGGCAGAGCTGCCGGAGCTGGGCGAAGGCGAAGCTATTGACACCTCCATTCCTGCCGACCCCAATGTGAAGAACTATTCCTATGCCATTGTAGACGGGCAGGTGTACTACCGGGAAAACAGCCGTATGGTGCGCCCTGACCTCAACGCCACCGCCGAAGCCCGTGTAAAAGGTCTTGTGGGACTGCGTGATTGTGTGCAGGAACTGATCGACCTTCAGATGGATGCAGCGGTTCCGGACAGCACCATTCGGGAGAAGCAGGCGGAACTGAACAGTCTCTATGACAGCTTTTCTTCCAAATACGGTCTCATCAATGACCGTGCAAACCGTCTGGCCTATGCAGACGATTCTTCCTATTACCTGCTCTGTGCGCTGGAAGTCATCGACGAGGACGGAAAGCTGGAACGCAAGGCAGATATGTTCACCAAGCGGACCATCAAGCCCCATCAGGCGGTGGCTGTGGTGGATACGGCAAGTGAAGCACTGGCGGTGTCCATCTCGGAAAAAGCCTGCGTGGATATGGACTATATGAGCCAGCTTACCGGAAAAACAAAAGAAGAACTGGCCGGAGAGCTGCAAGGCGTAATCTTCCGTGTACCGGGACAGCTGGAGAAAGACGGCACACCCCATTATGTGACTGCTGATGAATACCTTTCCGGCAATGTACGCCGCAAACTGCGTCAGGCGCAACGGGCCGCACAGCAGGACCCGATTTATGCAGTCAATGTGGAAGCTCTTACCGCCGCCCAGCCCAAAGACCTGGATGCGTCGGAGATTGAGGTGCGTCTGGGCGCTACCTGGATCGACAAAGAGTACATCCAGCAGTTTATGTACGAGACCTTCAACACCCCGTTTTATCTCCAGCGCAGTATCGAGGTCAACTATTCGTCCTTTACCGCTGAATGGCAGATCAAGGGGAAATCTTCTGTATCCTACAACGATGTGGCAGCTTATACCACCTATGGGACCAGCCGCGCCAACGCCTACAAGATTCTGGAGGATTCCTTAAACCTGCGGGATGTCCGTATCTATGACACCATAGAGGACGCAGACGGAAAAGAGCGCCGCGTGCTGAACGCCAAGGAGACCACCCTGGCTGCCCAAAAACAGCAGGCGATCCGGGAAGCCTTTAGGGACTGGATCTGGAGAGACCCGGAGCGCCGCCAGACTTTGGTGCGCCAGTACAACGAGGAAATGAACTCTACCCGTCCCCGTGAATATGATGGCAGCCATATCACTTTTGGCGGCATGAATCCAGCCATTACCCTTCGGGAACACCAGAAAAGCGCTATCGCCCATGTGCTGTATGGAGGAAATACCCTGTTGGCACACGAAGTAGGCGCAGGTAAAAGTGCGACACGTTCGTAACTGAAAAGGTTACGCACAAGTCAGCTAACAATAGAATCGGGATTTGAAAGGAGTCCCTGAAAAGACTTGGAGAACTAATATTCCGATAGGTGGAATGAAGGGGTAACGCCCTGAAACGCCTACCTTATAAACTGCGATATGCGGCAGTCCTCTGTAACAAGGGCTACGGTATAACGCTCGCTAAAGTCGGCGGAAATGCACCCAAACGGATTATGCCGTGGAAAGTGTCCCAGAGGTGGGATATGTGCATGATACGCCGGAGGTCTATAAACTGCCTATGGTCAGAATGTCATGGATGACTGACGAAATCCCGAATGTACGGGTCTAAAAGGCGCAGGAGCAGAAATGTTCCTTTCCGATTACGGAAGTATGTGAGGATGAGTAAGAATTTTTACTATGAAAGTCCTTGCGGTGTTACAGGCACCGCCCAGCATACAGGCTCAGAGGGACACCTAAGGGCAGATATGTACAGATAGGAATATTGGAACGTGGAAAGGCTGGAACACGGAGCCGGTTACAGGCTATGAGGTGTTGGATTGGAAAGCGTATTGCGTATAACAATCCTTTATCCAGTTGAGAGAGATGGCACAGTACCGTTGAAGCCGTAGAAATACGGTGGAGGGATGGCCATTAGTCGTCAGCAATCAATAAATTGAAAACTATACAGACACAAAGGTTCGAGTATGACTAAGAAAAGCGAAATCCTCTCGAAAGAAAGGAAAGTACCTGACTTTGGCAAACAAGAAGAAACCCTTAAAGAAACAGAAAATCCGCAACTCCGAATACTACGATATGCAGCTCGTTCTTGACGAACTGTATGCCGCAAGTGTCAAGGGGCAGCGGTTCTGCAATCTTGTGGAACTGATAAAACGCCCTGAAAACATCAAGTTGGCATATAGAAATATCCGAAAGAACAGCGGCAGTCGGACGGCGGGTGTGGATAATAAAACAATAAGCGATTTGAACAAGTGGAACGAAAATGCCTTAGTTGCCCATGTTCAGCGCAAGCTGGACTGGTATATTCCTAATGCTGTCCGCAGAGTGGAAATACCAAAGGATAACGGGAAAACCCGTCCCCTCGGAATACCCACGATTATGGACAGGCTCATTCAGCAATGTATTCTGCAAGTATTAGAACCTATCTGTGAAGCAGAATTCTTCAAGCGAAGCAATGGTTTCAGACCAAACCACAGTGCAGAAAATGCCATTGCCCAAGCGGAGAGAATGATACAGAACGTCGGTTGCCACTATGTCATTGATATAGACATTAAGTCTTTCTTTGACAATGTGAACCCCGGAAAACTGCTGAAGCAGATGTGGACACTCGGAATTAGGGATAAAAAGCTGCTGTCTATCATTTCTGCCATGCTAAAGGCAGAAGTGGCTGGAATCGGTTTTCCCGAAAAGGGTACGCCACAGGGCGGTATCATTTCCCCACTGTTGTCAAACATCGTCCTGAATGAACTGGATTGGTGGATTGTCAGCCAGTGGGAGGAAATGCCCACCCAAAGGAACTATGTACACAGAATCTATGCGAATGGAACTCCCGACAAAAGCAGTACCATCCGTACTCTGCGTAACTACACGAATCTGAAAGAGTGCTATGTTGTCCGTTATGCAGATGATTTCAAAATCTTTTGCAAAAAGCGGTCGGATGCAATCAAGCTGTTCGAGGCTACGAAACAATGGCTTTTAGATCGTCTGGGACTGGAAATCAGCCCAGAGAAATCAAAGATCGTAAATCTGAAACGCCATTACTCTGAATTTCTTGGCTTTAAGCTGAAAGTTCGAACAAAAGGAAAGAAGCCAGATGGACAACCAAGGTATGTAGTAGAAGCGCATATCAAGGATAAAGCATTGCAGAAAATCCGGGAGAAAAGCAAGGAAATTATTGGGCAGATACGGCAGACCTATGACCCAGGAATGGAATATCGTCTGATACAGAAATACAACTCCTATGTCATGGGCGTTCACAACTATTACAGCATTGCAACCCATGTGAATATTGACTTTCACAAAATCGCTTTCGATGTCAAAAAGAGCCTTTACAACAGATTGAAGCACAGACTGCAAAAGAAAGGTCAAATCACAAACAGGTATATCAAGGAGAAATACGGCACAAGCCGGGAGGTGCGTTATCTGAATGGTCACGCCATCGTCCCGATTGCCTATGTTCAGCATAGAGTACCCATGGATAAGAAAAGTCGGATAAACAAGTACACGCCAGATGGGCGGGTGGAGATTCATAAGAATCTTGCTGGTATCAATATGGCAGTACTCTATCATCTGATGAACAATCCATGCGGTAAGCAAAGTGTGGAATACAACGATAACCGCATTGCGCTCTATGTTGCACAGAAAGGAAAATGTGCTGTTTCCGGTGCTGAACTGGAAGCAAATCAAGTGGACTGTCACCACAAAAAGCCGTTGGTGCTTGGGGGCAATGACAGCTACCAAAACCTGATTATTGTCTCTGATGTGGTTCACATTATCATTCATTCCAGTAATGAGCGCACCATCCGAAAATATCTGAAAGTGCTAAACCTGGATAAAAAGCAGTTGGCAAAGCTCAATAAACTTCGTGTGATGGCAGGAATGCTGGAACTCGTTTTCTAAAGGGCAAATCTGTTTGATGTATAGATTGTCATAAAAAGTGCTGACGATGGAAAGCCGTGTGATGGGAAACTGTCACGCACGGTTTGGAGCGGGGGAAAATCTGGAGGAACGGATATGCAGCCTGCGGCTGCATATCCCGCCCAAAGGATTACCTATCGCTATCCTTTGAGATGGTGGCCGCTGCGATGGAAGCCAAACGCCTGGGACTGTGCCAGAAATCTCTCTTTGTGGTTCCAAACCATCTGACCGAGCAGTGGGCGTCGGAGTTTCTGCGTCTCTATCCTTCCGCCAATATCTTAGTTACCACAAAAAAGGACTTTGAGACCCATAACCGAAAGAAGTTCTGCGCTCGTATTGCGACGGGTGATTATGATGCCATCATCATGGGACACAGCCAGTTTGAGCGTATCCCCATCAGCCGGGAGCGTCAGGAACGGCTTCTCTATGAGCAGATCGACGAGATCACCGAGGGCATCGCAGAGGTGCAGGCCAGCGGCGGCGAGCGTTTTACCGTCAAGCAGCTGGAGCGTACCAGAAAGTCTCTGGAAGCCAGACTGGAAAAGCTGCAAGCCGAGGGGCGAAAAGACGATGTGGTAACCTTCGAGCAGCTGGGTGTGGACCGTTTGTTTGTGGACGAGGCCCACAACTATAAAAACCTGTTTCTATACACAAAAATGCGGAATGTGGCTGGTCTTTCCACATCGGACGCGCAGAAATCCTCCGATATGTTTGCCAAGTGCCGCTATATGGATGAGATCACCGGAAACCGTGGCGTGATTTTTGCCACCGGCACACCGGTCAGCAACTCCATGACCGAGCTTTACACCATGCAGCGTTACCTTCAGTATGAACGCCTGCAAGAACTGAACATGACCCACTTCGACTGCTGGGCTTCCCGATTTGGAGAGACCGTCACAGCATTGGAGCTGGCACCGGAAGGCACCGGCTACCGGGCAAGAACGAGATTCAGCAAGTTCTTTAATCTGCCGGAGCTGATGAACCTGTTCAAAGAAGTGGCGGACATCAAGACCGCCGACCAACTGAACCTGCCCACCCCGGAGGTGGAATACCACAACATCGTGGCGCAGCCTACCGAACATCAGCAGGAAATGGTCAAGGCCCTTTCGGAGCGCGCATCGCTGGTACACAGCGGAACCGTTGACCCGTCCCAGGACAATATGCTCAAGATTACCTCGGATGGCCGTAAGCTGGGCCTGGACCAGAGAATCGTCAACCAGATGCTGCCGGATGAACCTGGCACAAAGGTCAATCAGTGCGTGGACAACATCATGCAGATCTGGCGGAATGGCAAAGCTGACAAGCTGACCCAGCTGGTGTTCTGCGACATTTCTACACCGCAGGCAAAAGCTCCTGCAAGCAAGGCGGCGAAAACGCTGGATAATCCACTGCTTCACGCATTGGAAGGCGCTGTGCCTCTGCCGGAGCAGGAACCGGTCTTTACGGTATATGACGATATTCGTCAGAAACTCATTGCTCAGGGAATGCCTGCCGACCAGATCGCTTTTATCCATGAAGCCAATACCGAAGTGCGGAAAAAGGAGCTGTTCTCTAAGGTCCGTACCGGTCAGGTGCGTGTCCTTTTGGGCAGCACCGCAAAGATGGGCGCAGGCACCAATGTGCAAGACCGCCTGGTGGCACTTCATGACCTGGACTGTCCGTGGAGACCGGGAGACCTTGCCCAGCGCAAGGGTCGTATCGAGCGCCAGGGCAACCAGAATCCTCTTGTCCATGTGTACCGCTATGTGACCGAAGGAACCTTTGACGCATACCTCTGGCAGACGGTGGAGAATAAACAAAAATTCATCAGCCAGATCATGACTTCTAAATCGCCGGTGCGCTCCTGCGATGATGTGGATGAAACCGCCCTCAGTTTTGCAGAGATTAAGGCTTTGTGTGCCGGAGATCCCCGCATCAAAGAGCGTATGGATTTGGATGTGGAGGTATCCCGCCTGAAGCTGATGAAAGCCGACCACCAGAGCAAGCAATATCGTCTGGAGGACCAGCTGCTCAAATACTTCCCGGAGGAGATTGAAAAGCACAAAGGTTTTATCAAGGGCTTTGAATCCGATCTGGAGGTTTTGACAGCTCACCCGCACTCGGAGGACGGTTTTGCTGGTATGGAGATTCGTGGAGACCTGCTGACCGATAAGGAGAACGCCGGTGCAGCCCTTTTGGATGCCTGCAAGGAGGTCAAAACCTCCGATCCGGTGCAGATCGGCAACTACCGGGGTTATGCCATGTCCGTGGAATTTTCCGCTTGGAAACAGGAGTATACGCTCCTGCTGAAAGGACAGATGACCCACCGGGCAACCCTTGGTACAGACCCTCGCGGAAATCTTACCCGTATCGACAATGCCCTCGCCCAGATGCCCCAGCGTCTGGAGGCGGCAAAGGCCCAGCTGGATAACCTCTATCAGCAGCAGGCTGCCGCAAAGGAGGAAGTCGGAAAGCCATTCCTTTATGAAGAAGAACTGAGAAGCAAAAACGCCCGTCTGGTGGAGCTGGATACCCTGCTCAACATCGACGGAAAGGGGCAGGCACACACCGAGTCTGTTGTTGCCAAAAGCACACGGCCTTCGGTGCTGGATAACCTAAAACGCCCGGTGCAACCCCGCAGTACAGACAAGAAACCAAAACAGCATGAGGAGGTGCGATAACATGAATACCAATAATCTGAATACGGCCCTTTATGAAAAGATGGCCACTGAGCAGGAAAAATATAGGGACTGGTTGAAAAGCCAGCCCCCGGAAGAAATCCTGCACCACACCTATGAGTACACGGTGCGGGAGGACATCGTGCTGGCGCTGGAGGAATACGACCTATCCGATAAGCAGTGCAAGGCGCTCCTGAAGTCGCCCAGTCCCCTTGCGGATGTGTTCAAGGACTTCGAAAAGCGGGAGACCGACCACATGGACAACATCCGGGACACCATCGAATGCCGTGCCAACGCGGTCATCCGGGCCGATTTTCTGAGAGACCGGCGTGAAGCGAGGTGATGCCCTATGCGCTATATTGCTGCGGAGGATATTGCCAGGGCAAAGGAAATGGACCTTTTGACTTACCTCCGTAATTATGAACCGCAGGAGCTTGTCCATGTGTCCGGAAACACCTACTGCACCAAAGAGCACGACTCCCTGCGAATCAGCAACGGCAAGTGGTGCTGGTTCTCCCGGGGGATCGGCGGCAGATCGGCGCTGGACTATCTTATCAAGGTGAAGGGCATTCCTTTCACGCAGGCAGCAGAAATCATTCTCGGACGGGAGGCAGAAAAGCCTCCCGTTTTCTATTGCCAGAAGGAACGAAGACACACGGAGCTGCTGATGCCGGAGCTGTCTGAAACAGCGGACCGGGTGGAAAAATATCTGCAAGGTCGTGGGATTCACTCAGTCATCATCCGCTACTGCCTGGATCATAAGCTGCTCTTTGAGTCGGCAGATTACCACAACGCAGTGTTTGTCGGGTACGACAAGGACGGTAAAGCGAGATATGAGAACACTGCCTCTTGTTCCGTTCATGCGGGAAAGACTTCTCGCCCTGAAAGAAGAGCAGCAGG
>OKUO01000259.1_pt1 | contig 20863 bp, 19 predicted proteins | sample 1606481 | NCBI WGS metagenome assembly OKUO01 (sample SAMEA3882503, study PRJEB24775) | human gut metagenome | biome: human-associated habitat; feature: intestine environment; material: feces | place: Netherlands | collected 2009/2010
ACGAGGACGCTACTGGTTGCATCTTCATGAACCAGGAGACTTTCGAGCAGGTGCCTATCGCTAAGGAGAACGTTACCGGTGGTCAGTACATGAAGGAGGGTGACGTAGTTGAGGTTGTTACTGATACTACAGACGGTACTATCCTCTTGGCTGAAATGCCAGCAAAGACTACCCTGAAGATCACTCACTCTGAGCCAGGTGTAAAGGGTAACACTGCTACCAACGCTACCAAGCCAGCTACTCTCGAGACTGGTGCTGAGGTTCGTGTTCCTCTGTTCGTTAACGAGGGCGAGACCATCCAGGTTGATACTCGTGACGGTAGCTACCTCGGTCGTGTAAGCGAGTAATCCGTCTTTCAACAAGAAGATTACGCTCTTATCGAGCAAACTTAACCCTTAATAGTAAGAAGAATGAAATATTCCATCATAGTACCAGTATTCAACCGTCCTGACGAAGTGGACGAACTGTTAGAGAGCCTTACCCATCAGACGGAGAAGGACTTCGAGGTTGTCATCGTAGAGGATGGCTCGCAGACTCCCTGCAAGGAAGTGTGCAAGCGATACGAAAACCTGATGGATATACATTATTACTATAAGGAGAACTCTGGTCCGGGTCAGAGTCGCAACTATGGTGCCGAGCGTGCCAAGGGCGAGTATCTGCTGATACTCGACAGCGACGTGGTCTTGCCAGAGGGCTATCTGAAAGCTGTAAGTGATGAGTTGAGCCGCGAACCTGCCGATGCATTCGGCGGTCCCGACAAGGCACACTCATCATTTACAGATACTCAGAAAGCCATTTCTTATTCCATGACTTCTTTCTTCACCACCGGTGGTATCCGTGGCGGAAAGAAGAAGATGGATAAGTTCTACCCTCGTTCATTCAACATGGGCATCCGCAGGGACGTTTATCTCAAGTTGAATGGCTTTTCCAACATGCGTTTTGGTGAGGACATCGATTTCTCCATCCGTATCTTCAAGGCAGGCTGCCGTTGCCGTCTGTTCCCTGAAGCATGGGTATGGCATAAGCGCCGCACCGACTTCCGCAAATTCTGGCGACAGGTATATAACAGCGGTATCGCCCGCATCAACCTCTACAAGAAATATCCCGAGAGCCTCAAGCTCGTACATCTCCTGCCGATGGTCTTCACCGTGGGCGTGACAGGTACGCTCCTTCTGCTCTTCTTCGGATTCCTGCCGTATATGCTGGGCACCGTCCACGTATTCCCAACCCTGGGCAATGCGATGGCAGCATTGGGCTGCATCGGCCTACTTGGCATCATTCTCTATATCATTGCGCTGTTCATCGACAGCAGCAGGAAGAATCACAGTGTGAAGATTGGCGTGCTGAGCATACGTGCCGCCTTCACCCAGCTGATGGGTTACGGCTGCGGATTCCTTTCAGCCTGGTGGAAGAGATGCCTGCTCGGACAGAGCGAATTCAGCGCATACAACAAGACTTTCTATAAATAAATCACTATGAGTGAGAAGCTTTCTATTTCGCAATGGGCAGAGGAAGACAAACCTCGTGAAAAACTGGAGCGACTAGGAGCATCAGCACTATCCAATGCCGAACTGCTAGCCATACTAATAGGTTCCGGCTCTCAAGACGAGAGCGCAGTAGATCTGATGAAGCACATCATGAAAGACTGCGACAACAATCTCAATACTCTCGGCAAGATGACTATCAAGGAACTCACCCGCTACAAAGGTATGGGACCTGCGAAAGCGATTACCGTGCTTGCAGCCTGTGAGCTGGGGAAGCGTCGTGCCCTTGACAAGATAGGCTATCGACCGGATTTGGGTTCATCTCTCGCCATCTACAACTATATGCTCCCCAAGATGCAGGATCTCAATACCGAAGAAGCATGGGTATTGATGATGAACCAGAATTTCAAGCTCATCAAGGCTTCCTGTATCTCGCACGGAGGCATTACGGAAACAGCCGTGGATATCCGGCTGCTCATCAAGGAAGCCGTACTCAACAACGCCACCATCATTGCCTTCTGTCACAATCACCCGAGCAACAGTCCGCTCCCCAGCAAGGCAGACGACCAGCTTACCCTTCAGATTCAGAAAGCCTGCGAAATTATGCGCATCTTCTTCATGGACCACGTCATCATCACCGACGGAGCCTTTTATTCCTATCACGATAAAGGCAAATTATAGACTTTTTCCGGTATTCTTAAGCAGGCAGGAAGAAAAAAGTGTCTTTTCTTTTTGTATTGTCCCCATTTTGCAGTATCTTTGTAGGCAAAAACAAAGATTATTATGACACAAGAAGAAAAGACAAAGATAGAAGAAAAGATCGTAGATGTACTCAAGACCGTTTACGACCCTGAAATACCTGTGAATATCTGGGATCTGGGTATGATTTACAAGATAGACGTAAAAGACGATGCTACCGTAGATCTTGACATGACCTTTACTGCCCCATCCTGCCCTGCAGCCGACTTCATCCTTGAGGATGTGCGCACCAAGGTGGATAGCGTAGAGGGTGTCAAGTCTGCCAATGTAAACCTCGTATTCGAACCAGCCTGGGATCAGAGTATGATGAGCGAGGAAGCTCGTGTAGAACTCGGTTTCGAATAGACAAAACCGTTGAATTATTCACTCTTCACTCTTCATTCTTCACTCTTCACTTAAAAAGAATCGCTTATGAAAAATGTATATTTCCTCTCTGATGCGCATCTCGGCTCGTGGGCAATTCCACACGGCAGAATGCAGGAACGCAGACTCGTACGTTTCCTCGACAGCATCAAGCACAAGGCTGCAGCCATCTATCTGCTGGGCGATATGTTTGATTTCTGGAACGAGTATAAATATGTGGTACCGAAAGGCTACACCCGATTCCTAGGTAAGCTCTCGGAGTTGACGGATATGGGAGTGGAAGTACATTTCTTCACCGGCAACCACGACTTATGGACATACGGCTACCTGGAAGAAGAGTGCGGACTGATCGTTCACCATAAACCACAGACCGTGGAAATTTACGACAAGGTGTTCTTCCTTGCCCATGGTGACGGATTGGGAGACCCGGACAAGAAGTTCAAGTTCCTGAAGGCGATGTTCCACAACCGCACCTGCCAACGGCTGCTGAATGCCATACATCCACGATGGGGATTGTCGTTGGGACTGAACTGGGCGAAGCATAGCCGCCTGAAACGTGCCGATGGCAAGGAGGAGCCTTATATGGGCGAAAAGAAGGAATTCCTGGTACGCTTTGCCAAACAGTATATGCAAAGTCACAAGGATATAGATTACTTCATGTTCGGACACCGCCACATAGAGCTGGACCTGATGCTGAGCAAGAAGACCCGCCTGATGATTCTGGGCGACTGGATATGGCAGTTCACCTATGCCGTATTCGATGGCGAACACATGTTTATGGAAGAATATGTGGAAGGCGAAAGCCAACCATAACAATAAATAAGCTACAAGAATAAAGGGCAGCCCGATTGGGACTGCCCTTTATTCTTATCACACGAATCTTATAGTTCTATTGTAATCTTGTTTTATTCCTATCGCTGGATTCTTCCTCCCGAAGAAGTCATATTACTGATGATTTCTTCTTCAGATACCAGATTCTGATCGCCCGGAATCGTATTCTTGATGGCACTGGCCGAGAGAGAGAAATCCAGGCAATACTGGTTCTCATCGCCCCACTTCTGGTGAGCGTGGATATAGGCAGCAATGAAGGCATCGCCTACACCCATCGGATCAACGATAGGCTGTATGTCGTAGATTCTCGTTGTATAGAGCTGATCCTCTACTGTATCATAGAGCAGACCGCTCAAGGTATGATGGCTGCTGGCAATCTGGTTTCTTACAGCCATTACCATCTTCTTGCATTTAGGGAAGAGACGGTGCATCTTGCGGAAATACGACAGATAAGCCTCCCTGTCAATTACATAGTTTTCATCCAAAGCCTCGAAAGGAATATGAGGCACTCCACTGGCTATCTCCCACTCATTCTGATCACCAAAGATGATGTCGCTATACTGCATCATCTGGAAGAGCACATCGTGAGGTTCCAGACCGTATCCCCAGAGATTCTTGCGATAGTTGATATCGCAGGCGATGGTCAGCCCATCAGCAACCGCCAGCTTGATGGCATCCATGGTAGATTCCATCGCATCACGGCTGATGGCGCAGGTAATACCTGAGCAATGGAATACGGCAGCATCTGCCAGTACCTGATTCCATTTCACCATACCACGCTTCAAGGAATAGAAAGAAGAGTTCTTGCGGTCATAGACTACACGGGAGTTGCGCATCGCCACAGCTTCCTCGAAGTAATAGGTACCGAGACGATCGCCACCACGCACCACATGAGAAACATTCAAACCAAACTCCCTGAGATGCATCAGCGCAGCTTCACCCATCTCGCCGTATGGCAATCGGGTTACATACTCCACGTTATCGCCCAAATGAGCCAGAGAGATGGCTGCATTTGCCTCGCTGCCACCATAGTTGCCGAACATACGGTGACCTTGGAATAACCGTTGATAACCAGGCTTAGATATTCTAAGCAATATTTCTCCGAAAGTTACAATCTTTGTTTTCATAATTCTCAAAATTTAAGTGATGCTTCCATCCTCATCAGACAGGAGCCTCATCATGTAATAATGATAAGAAAGAAATAAATAAGGTGAAGACCATCCATTGCTGTCTTTAGTCTTCACCTTATATTATATAGTATTGTGTGGAATTACTTCTTGGAAACCAATTCCATTGTATCGCGAGCGATAACAATCTCCTCATCGGTAGGAACTACTACTACCTTCACCTTGCTGTCATCGGCAGAGATGATAGCTTCCTCACCACGAACCTTGTCGTTAACCTCCTTATTGATCTTGATGCCAAGATACTCCAGGTTCTTGCAAGCTTCCTCGCGGAGGTCGGTCTGGTTCTCACCAACACCAGCTGTGAATACGATAGCGTCAACGCCACCCATAGCTGCTGTGTAAGCACCAATGTACTTCTTGATGCGATATTCATACATGCGGAGAGCCAGCTGAGCCTTCTCGTTACCCTCGTTGGCAGCGTTCTCGATGTCGCGCATATCAGAAGAAATACCAGTGATACCGAGCACACCACTCTTCTTGTTCAGGAAGTCAGCCATCTCCTGTGGCTTCATGTTCAACTTATCCATCAGATAAGTAACAGCAGAAGCATCGATGTCACCACAACGTGAACCCATCATCAAACCAGCCAATGGAGTCAAGCCCATTGAAGTATCCAATACCTTACCATTCAATACAGCAGCTACAGAGCCACCGTTACCGATGTGGCAAGTGATGATTTTAGAGTTGTTCTGGTCGAGACCGAGAATCTCGCAAACACGCTTAGAAACATAGCGGTGAGATGTTCCGTGGAAACCATAACGGCGTACGTGATACTTCTCATACAACTCGTAAGGAATGGCATAGAGATAAGCATAGTCTGGCATTGTGCTGTGGAATGCGTTGTCGAATACGCAAACCTGAGGAGTGCCAGGCATCAACGAGTCAACGGCACGGATACCCTTCAGGTGACCTGCGTTGTGAACAGGAGCGAGGTCGCAAAGTTCCTCGATACCATCCTCTACGCTCTGGTCAACGATGACACTCTCCTTGAACTTGTCACCACCCTGCACTACGCGGTGACCTACAGCGTCGATTTCCTTCAAGTCCTTGATGGCGCCGATTTCTGGGTCGAGCAGGCACTTGAACACGAAGTTCACACCTTCCTTGTGGTCAGGCATGTCGTGCATGATCTGCTTCTTCTCGCCATTAGGCAATTTAACCTTGATGAAAGCGTTATCAAGACCGATACGCTCTACACCACCCTGTGCCAATACAGACTCATCGTCCATATTATATAACTTGTACTTGATAGATGAACTACCACAGTTCAGAACCAATACTTTCATAATGTTTAGTTTGTAATGTTATAAATAAAGTTAGTTGATTAAGCCTTCTTTGCATCCTGTGCCTGGCAAGCTGTGATAGCTACCATATAGTAGATGTCATCTACAGAGCAACCACGAGAAAGGTCGTTAACAGGACGAGCGATACCCTGGAGGATAGGACCGATAGCGATGGCACCACCCAGGCGCTGAACGAGCTTGTAGCCGATGTTACCTACCTCGAGGTTTGGAACTACCAATACGTTAGCCTTACCAGCAACCTCAGACTTTGGAGCCTTCTTGGCAGCTACCTCAGGAACGAGGGCAGCATCAGCCTGAAGCTCACCGTCGAGATGAAGCTCAGGGAACTTCTCCTTAGCGATAGCTACAGCATCCTTTACCTTGTCGATGATATAAACGCTCTTGCCTGTCTCCTTGTTGATAGCATCCTTGGCACTACCCATTGTTGAGAAGCTCAGCATGGCAATCTGAGGATCAGCAATACCAGCTACTGACTGAGCAGTATGAGCTGTTGTATAGGCAATCTGAGCAAGCTGATCTGCTGTAGGGTTTGGAGTTACAGCAACGTCACCCATTACCACTACGCCATCCTGACCATACTGCTTCTGGTCTGAGATGAGCAACATAGCACCACTTACGCAAGTGATACCTGGAGCACACTTGATAATCTGGAGAGCTGGACGAAGAGTATCGCCAGTTGTGCTCAATGCACCAGAAATCTGACCATCAGCACCCTCTGTCTTGATAATCATGCAACCGAGGTAGAGGTTGTTCTTAGTTACGAGTTCACGAGCCTGCTCTACAGTCATGCCCTTCTTCTTGCGAAGTTCAGCGAGCTTCTCAGCATACTCCTCTGTCTTAGGGTTGTTTTGTGGATCAACGATAGTAGCCTTGTCGATATTGTTAAGACCCCACTGTGCTGCGAGATTCTTAATGTTGGCAGGGTTACCGATGAGGATGATGTCTGCGAGATCATCAGCCAAAACTTTATCGGCTGCTTTCAATGTACGCTCCTCTTCTGCTTCAGGGAGCACGATGCGCTGCTTGTCTGCTTTAGCGCGAGCTACAATTTGCTGTAATAAGTCCATTTTATTTTTATAGTTTAAATATTTGTTGTCATTAGTAGATTTGTCGGTATGTTAGGCTGGCTCATTTAGAAATTCGTCTTTTTGCCATATCGACTTTGCAAAAGTACATATTTTCTTTTAAATAACCCTTATTAAATTGTGTAAAAAAAGCTAAAACCGAAGATATTCTGTAGCGTAAAGGTTTACGTGCTTCACTCTTCACACAATTACATCATCTCTTGAGTCAAAATACTCTCCAGTTCTTCTGCAGAAAGGCGCAACCGGAACTCACCCTTAATGGCTACACTGATGCGGCCGGTTTCTTCCGACACGATGACAGCTATGGCATCACTGCTCTGAGAAATACCAAGGGCAGCACGGTGGCGCAACCCCAACTCCTTAGGAATATCAAGGTTATGGCTTACAGGAAGTATACAGCCCGCTGACATGATGCGCTTGTTAGAGATAACCATGGCACCATCGTGAAGAGGCGAGTTCTTGAAGAATATGTTTTCGATGAGGCGCTGATTGATTTTCGCGTCTATCTCCTCGCCAGTATCCATGATGTCTTTCAGCGGCACGCCACGTTCGATAACGAGCAAGGCTCCCACGTATTTCTTCGACATACTCATACAGGCCATCACGATGGGCATGATGGTCTCCTTGTCGACCTCACGGGCATCGTCCTTATTGGAACGGAAGAAGCGCACAAACCTGCGCATGCCTTTCTGAGAACCTATCTCATAAAGGAACCTACGGATGTCTTCCTGAAAGATGACGATGAGGGCAATGACTCCCACACTCACCAACTTGTCGAGGATAGATCCCAACAGACGCATTTCCAACACCTGACTCACAAAAAGCCAGATTAGCACAAAGAGCATGATGCCCACAAAGATATTGAGGGAGCGCGACTCCTTCATCAAGCGATAGACATAGAAGAGCAACGAGGCTACCAAGAATATGTCGAGCGCATCTTTTATTCCAAATTCAATCATACATTGGTTTTGTTTTGACGTTTAATGAAGTTTGACGGAAAGTCCAACATCCCCGACTTCACCCCTTCTTGTTCATGGCTTCCACGATTCTCACTGCCTCTACGGCTTCCTTCACATCGTGAACACGCAGAATAGAAGTTCCCTTCATCAGGGCTACAGTATCGAGCACCGACGTGCCGTTGAGCGAGGTTGTGGCATCACCTCCCAGCAACTTGTATATCATACTCTTACGGGATATGCCTACGAGGACGGGCAGTTCCATGACGTTCAGTTTCTCCATCTCTGCAAAAATCTGATAGTTCTGAGCAAGGTCCTTACCAAATCCAAAGCCTGGGTCGAGAATGATATCCTTGGCTCCTAAATCGCGAAGTTGCTGTACCTCACGGGCAAAGCCCTTCATCATCATGGCAAGCGTGGGCTGCACAGACATTAATATATAAGGTACCTTCAGCTCGCCCACCACACGAAACATCTCCGGACATTCAGCCTCTTGCCGCTGCAAGGGCACATTGGCTATACCGGTAATACCACCTTCTGACACATCATTGATGATATCGGCCCCCCATTCCTCTATGCACTTGCGTGCCAAGGTTGGGCGATAAGTATCTACAGAAATGGCTACATCGGGTTGCTCACGACGTACTATATCGAGAGCAAATTTCAGGCGGCGCCCTTCCTCTTCTTCCGACACCTCATCGGCACCGGGACGTGTAGAGAAGGCTCCCACATCGATGATGCTTCCACCTTCTGCGATTATCTGGTTTGCCCTATTGGCTATTTCCTCTTCTGTCTGCTTGCGACTGCCCGAATAGAAACTGTCAGGGGTGACGTTCAGAATACCCATCACCTGCGGGGTTCCCAAATCCATGAGGCGACCTTTAATATTTATTGTATATTCCATCGAGGTTATTTTTTCCTTTGTTCTTTCTTTTTAAGCTCTACTGCCCAAACACCCCAAGCACTTCCGTAATCCCATGCGCAAAGAGGACTTCGACAGCAGAATATCTCTGCAAAAATAGAAAGAATTATCGAGAAAACGTGCTTTTTTAAGAAAATTGTTTGATATGTCCACGATTTAAAGTACTTTTGCAGTCAAAACAATAGTTATAAACTATGGATATTTCAGAACTCTATCAGATTTACCAAAAGCACCCGGTGATTACCACCGACAGCCGCGACTGTCCTGAGGGCAGTATCTTCCTGGCTTTAAAGGGTGCCTCGTTCGACGGCAACAAGTTTGCCGCCATGGCCTTGGAGAAAGGCTGTGCCTATGCAATAGTAGACGAAAAAGAGTATGCCCAGGAGGGCAATGAGCGATTCATCCTTGTAGAGGATTGTCTCACCACCTTCAAGGAACTGGCCCGTGAGCATCGTCGCCACTTCAATATTCCTGTAGTGGGAATCACGGGAACCAATGGTAAGACCACGACCAAGGAACTGGTTTCTGCCGTGCTCGGTGAGAAATACAACGTGATGTTCACACAAGGCAACTTCAACAATGACGTGGGCGTACCTAAGACACTCTTCCGTCTTGCCCCAGAGCACGAGATTGCCGTCGTAGAAATGGGGGCTTCCCATCCTGGCGACATCAAGAAACTCGTAGAATATGTAGAACCTACCTGCGGCATGATTACCAACGTAGGCCGTGCCCACCTGCAGGGCTTCGGCAGTTTTGAGGGAGTGAAGAAGACCAAGGGCGAACTTTACGACTTCCTTGCTGCCAGCGATGCTTTGGTATTCATCAATGCCGACAATGAGCATCTGATGGAGATGGCAGACCAGCGCAACATCAACCGCCTCATCACCTACGGCAAGGAAGACAGCTGCGATGTTTGGGGCGAGGTTATCTCTTGCGCTCCTTTTCTGAAGTTCCGCTGGCGCACAGAAAGTTTCGACTGGCATGAGGTTCAGACTCATCTCATCGGCTCTTACAATATCGACAACATGCTTGCCGCCATCACCATCGGTCTTCATTTCGACGTGAAGCCTCAACAGATAGATCATGCTCTGGGAAATTATATTCCAAGCAACAACCGTTCGCAATTGGAAGAGACGGCGCACAACAAACTGGTGGTGGATGCCTACAATGCCAACCCTTCGAGCATGGCAGCTGCCATCGAGAATTTCCGCGTGATGGATGTACCTCAAAAGATGGCTATCTTAGGTCAGATGGGCGAGCTTGGCGAAGTAAGTCACGAGGAACACCAGAAGGTAGTTGATCAACTACAGGCAGCCGGTTTGGAGAATGTCTGGCTGGTAGGTGACGAGTTCCAGAATATCCCTTGCCAGTACCGCAAGTTCCATGATGTAGAAGAGGTAAAGGCAGCCATCAAGGAAGCACAGCCTCACGACCACTACATCCTCATCAAGGGCAGCAACAGCGTGAAGCTTTTCCAGCTTCCTGAACTGCTATAAAAGATAGCCATCATCTATAAACAGACTAAAAGCCCGGCAGGAAAAAACTTCTTGCCGGGCAAGTACATTGCACAATAGATGATTTTATCGCCATGATTGATGAAATCCATTGCAAAGCTATCGTCAAATAGACTGCTGTCGTGAATGCTCGTCATACGTGGATAGATGTCTGCTATCTCTGCCAACGCCTTCATACCAGCCTGCGCCCAAATCTTATTGATTATCTGTTGCTGGTATGAAATAGCTGTCTTTTCTAAATCGGCTTTAATATCCCTATTTCTTGCCTCGAAGTGGGAGGTATTCTTCTGCAGCTCATGAAGTTGCAACTTAGCCTGCTCAAGTTTCATCTTCTTGTCGTTTACACCAAACATATCCTTTGCGCTCAGTCTGCCGTCCTTTGTAACGGGGACTGCTTACAGAGCAACGGACGGGCATCGGACGAACAAGCCTTGGGCATCGGATGAACAAGCCTTGGGCATCGAGTGAACAAGCCTTGGGCATCGAGTGAACAAGCCTTGGGCATAAGTTGCCAAAACGGCGGCTTGTTTTTTACGTCATGAACTTGACTTTTATATGTTTCTTTAACCATTTTAGCCTAATATACGCCTCAAATTCTACCCATAAAATTCATACATTTGCTTCTTTTTTATCCCCTTAAACTCAGCTCCAAAAACTTGTCACATAACTGAAATACTCCATCATCTTGCGTGATAAAATCTCTGTCAAGCAGAGTCTTGACCGCTCCTTGCACGGTGCTTGCCCCAAGATGATACTTCTGCAAAAACTCTTGAGACATCAGAGAAGAGGGTTTTCCTTCCAAAGCGATAGCCGTGAGCACCTGCTTCTGCTTGGCTGTCAACTGGTATATCAACGCTTGATAGGCAAAGCGCTGCTGGGAAAGAATACCATCTATCGCCATCTTGACATCCTCTTCCTGCAACAAAGACTTATCAGATATAGAAGTATAAAGCATATTGAGTACATACTGAATGTACCAGGTAATGCCATCGAAATGATGATATAAATAGGTAAAAGCCGCTGCACTAATCTCCTTGTGATTTTTGGAAAGATGATGATTGGCAAAAGCCAAGTAAGTCTGCTCATTGATAGCCTCCAGTCCCATGATACTCGAGCTATGATAGAAAGGACGAGACAGAGACGTAAACATCAAAGCCATCATGTGACGCTTGGAACCAGAAAACACGAAGTTGGCATTATGACAATTCTGTATTCGCTTACGCAAGGTTGCCTCAACGGTTTTCTCTGGATAGTTTGCAACTGTCTGAAACTCATCTATCGCCACCAGACAAGGTTTATCTGCCTGTTCGAGATAAGCAAAGATTTCGTCCAAGGTAATATCTGGTGCCTGTATATCCCCAATACCCACACTCCACTCTGGATTTCCATTGATATCAAAGGAGATGGTGGATTTCAAAGACAGGAGCGTATTCAGGAAAAATTCCCACACTTTCCTGCCCTTTGGCTTGAGTGCCGTCAGGATTCCCTTGCCCAGCGCATAGACGAATTCGTTCAAATTCTTCGTATCATAAATATCAATATAGATGCAATGATACTGCTCACGGATGTTTTCCTGCTGAAAACAATTATAAATCAATCCCGACTTACCCAGACGTCTTGGCGCAATCAACGCGACATTGCACCGATTGGTCAAATGGCGGGTAAGAAGAGCAGTTTCCTCTACCCTATCACAGAAATATTCCGGTGAAAGATAACCTTCAATAATAAAAGGATTTAACTGTACCATAAGCATTTACATCATTATGAATTTTACGTAACGAAGATTTCATAATACAAAGATACGATGAATATTTGTAAACGGCAAACATTTATCGGAAAAAAGTATCTGACATTCAAAAAAAAGTATCTTAGGATACTTTTCTATATAGCATCATGCATCTATGAAGCCTATTCGTGTTCACTTTGGGAAGCTGCTACTTTTTCACGTATAAGACAGTTTGAAGGACGGAAATATGCATTTTAGCAAAGTTTGAAGGATAAAAACATGCATTTTAGCAAAGTTTAGAGGATAAAAATATGCATTTTAGCAAAGTTTAAGCATCATAACCTACTGGTTTTAAAGATTTTATTGTACTTTTGTAATCGGAATAAGAAATAATCCTCAAATAGAGCAATTATGGTAGATGAAAAAGTGATAAAAAAAGTATCTTAGGATACTTGCTCATGTATCTTAAGATACTTGGCAATGTATCCTAAGATACTTGCAATATAGGTTCATGTGCCAACGAAGCCTGTTTCATTGGCCAACGAAGCCCGTTTCATCTTAAGATGAAGCCTACTTCTTGCACATACCCAGAAAATACTTGTGTATCTCTAAACTTTCGTTCAACTCCGGATGGAAGGCGGTAACGAGCTGGTTACCCTGACGTGCAGCTACAATCTTGCCATCTACCTCGGCAAGAACCTCGGCATTTCCCCACACCTCTTTAATATAAGGAGCACGGATAAAGGTCATTGGGATATTACCCTCGATGCCTTTCATCGGAGCCTCTATGTAGAAACTGCCCAACTGGCGACCATAGGCATTTCTCAAAGCCGTGATATCCATGGAAGCAATGCGAAGACTTGGCTCACCCTCTATCTTCTTGGCAAGAAGAATCAAACCAGCACAAGTACCATAGACAGGCAAGCCTGCGGCGATGGCCTCCTTCACAGGTTCCATCAATCCCAGTTCATTCAAGAGTTTTGCCTGGGTAGTACTCTCGCCACCAGGAATAATCAAGCCATCCTTAGGCTGATCCCAATCCTTCAACTGGCGCACCTCAAAACTATCCACGCCCAACTGAGCCAACTTCTGTCTATGCTCAGCAAAAGCGCCTTGTAAAGCTAATACTGCTATTCTCATAAAACCATTTTCCCCATAAGAAGAAATTAAGGAGTTAATGGAGTTAAGGAGTTAAGACAATAGTATTCTTTTACTGAATTTCTGCCTATAAGCATTTGTCTTAACTCCTTTAACTTCTTAACTCCCTAACTCCCTAATATATCATCTATTACTTACCTCTTTCAGCCATGAGGAGCGCAATCTCCTGCTCGTTGATACCAACCATTGCCTCACCGAGATCCTCGCTCAACTCAGCCAGCATCTTAGGGTCGTTGTAGTTGGTAACAGCCTTCACGATGGCCTGTGCACGCTTAGCAGGGTTACCGCTCTTGAAGATACCAGAACCTACGAATACGCCCTCGGCACCGAGCTGCATCATCAGGGCAGCATCAGCTGGAGTAGCCACACCACCGGCAGCGAAGTTTACTACAGGCAACTTGCCATTCTCGTGAACATACTTCACCAGGTCGTAAGGAGCCTGCAACTGCTTGGCAGCCTCATAAAGCTCATCCTCGCTCATAGAAACCAGGCGGCGGATTTCGCTCTGCATCATACGCATGTGGGTAACAGCCTGAACCACATCACCTGTTCCTGGCTCACCCTTGGTACGGATCATGGTAGCACCCTCAGCGATACGGCGGAGTGCCTCGCCCAGGTTCTTGGCACCACAAACGAATGGTACGTCAAACTGAGTCTTATCGATGTGATAAACGTTATCTGCTGGAGAGAGCACCTCGCTCTCGTCGATATAGTCGATTTCGATAGCCTGAAGAATCTGAGCCTCAGCGAAGTGACCGATGCGGCACTTAGCCATTACAGGGATAGAAACAGCCTCCTGAATACCCTTAATCATCTTAGGGTCGCTCATACGAGAAACACCACCTGCTGCACGGATGTCAGCTGGAATACGTTCCAAAGCCATTACTGCGCATGCACCTGCTGCCTCTGCGATTCTTGCCTGTTCAGGAGTTGTTACGTCCATGATCACACCACCCTTGAGCATCTGAGCCAAGTTACGGTTCAATTCTTGTCTATTTTCTGCCATAATTCTTTTAATTTTATCTTTTTACGGGTACAAAGGAAACACTTTTCGGCGAAACAGCAGAAAAAAGTTCCAAATTCTGCAAACATTGAGTCATTTTGTATAAAGGATGATTCGCAAAAGTATAAGCCCTATTCCGAAATATACAAAGCTCTACACAGATGGTGCTGCTAAGATAAACCGACAGGAATGTGGGATGAAACACTAGTCCATCAGATTTCTCTCAAAAAACTTGCGGCATTCAATAAATTGTTGTAACTTTGCCCCAAATAAACTTTGAAGCGTATGGATTACAAGAGATTACCTTACGGCATAGCCGACTTTACTTGGATTCAGAATCAGAACAGATTTCTGACAGACAAGACGATGTTTATACCCAAGATGGAGGAAGCAGGAGACTTTCTCTATCTCATCCGCCCACGCCGTTTTGGCAAAAGCGTATTCCTTACCATGATTCAGGCATACTACGACATCGAGAAGAAAGACTCGTTTCATACCACATTCAAAGATACCTGGATAGAAAAACAACCCACAGAAAAACAAGGTAAATATCAGGTACTGTTCTTCGACTTCTCTAAGGCAGCTGCCGGAAAAGACGGACTGGAGAAGAACTTTAATGCCTATTGCGAAACAGTGCTGAATGGTTTTGCAGAAAAATACGCCAAGTATTATCAGCCTTCTTTCTTAGGAGAGTTTAAGGCAGCTAAGGATGCAGCACAGAAATTGAACTTGATAAACGTCTGGGCGAATGCTAAAAGCATACAACTCTATCTCATCATCGACGAGTACGACAACTTCACCAACAATGTCTTGAGCAATGAGGGCGAAGCCGTATATCATGCCTTAACCCATGCCCAGGGATTCTATCGTGATTTCTTCAAGCTATTCAAGGGAATGTTTCATCGTATCCTGATGATGGGCGTAAGTCCTGTAACAGTGAATGACCTCAACAGCGGCTATAACATCGGAACCAACCTATCCATGGACCCGATGTTCAATATGATGCTGGGATTCAGCGAGAACGAGGTGCGAGAGATGATAGAATATTACAGAGAAGCAGGTCTTATCAAGGTTCCCACCGACCAGCTGATTACAGACATGAAGCCTTGGTATGACAACTATTGTTTCGCAAAGAACAGTTTGGAGACAGACCCAAAGATGTTCAATTCGGATATGGTAATCTATTATCTCCGCAACTATATCCGTTTCGGAAAGGCTCCGGAAGAGATGATTGATCCGAACACCATGACCGACTATGCCAAGATGAAGAAGATTATCTTCTTAGACAAGTTGCAGGGCGACCGCAAGAGCGTGCTGAAGGAAATCATCAACCAAGGATACATTTGGGCAGAACTGCGAGAGAGCTTTCCTGCGGAAGCCCTGATAGATCCAGCCCTCTTCCCTAGTCTGCTTTATTATTACGGTATGCTGACCATCATCGGCAAGCGTGGCAGAAGAGTGAAGCTAGGAATCCCTAACGAGAATGTACGCCGCCAATACTATGACTATGTATTGGATGAGTACGATTCCGTTTCAAAGATCAATAACAACCATCTTGCCGACCAATACGATGTGATGGCATTGGATGGCGACATCAAACCTGCCATCGAGTATATCGCCGAAGGTTATAAGAATTGCACCAGCCTCCACTCCAGCATCCAGGCTGAGCGCAACCTGCAGGGTTTCATCGCAGCCTATCTCAACCATAGCGGCTACTATTATATTATCCAAGAGATGGAACTGAATGGTGGCTATTGCGACTTGACAATGATTCCTGACCTTACCCGTTTCCCAGAGGTAGCGCATGCTTATCTCTTGGAATTGAAATACCTGAAGGCGGGCGATACTGATGAGGAAGGCATGAAGGCTTTAGAAGAAGCAAAGGCGCAATTAGACCAATATGCGCGAGACGCAAGATTGCCACAGATGATGAGCGGCAAGCCAATACACAAGATTGCTATTATATATAAAGGTAACGAGTTATGGAAGGTAGAGGAATGCTAAAATATGCCCCTCGCTTGGCGGTTAAAGATTCATGGTTGCCAATCTCAACCACCTTTCCCTGGTCAAGGACTACGATCTGGTCGGCATTCTTCACCGTGCTCAGGCGATGAGCAACAATCACGTCACCTTGCCTTGAGGAATAAGAATATCCACCCCATCTATCGTCTTTCGGAGGGCATGAGGATCATACTTGAACATGATGTTGCTGATATGGATGCAAGGCAAAGGGGCTTCACCAAACATAGTCGTGGTTGCCCTTGCACTTACCGTGTGCAATCCTAGCATATTAGCCGCTTCATTAATACCTAGCATGGACACCCCTTCCGTTGTGGCAAAGCAAAGTTTCGACAGAGAATCTAAAGAATAGTCCCTGCCGAAATATTTACAAATCATCTACAAGTAATGCCACATAGCATACTATCATGCTGAAAACAAACAGGAAATCTATTCATTTACTTTTCCACATCTAAATTCTTACTATTATTTAGCTTTGTTGTCTTCCCCTTACCCAAACTATACTTAACACTGATTAGGGCAACAAAAGCATTTACTCTATTATCTCCATAGGTTTGATAAGCAAAATTTGGAAGACTCACTTTCGTATAAGTCTTCTTGGAAATCATGGAAGTCGGCATGCTTACTTCCAAAGATATTGGCAACTTACCTTTTAACAAAGAGAAAGAAGTTCCAACAAACAACTTTTCCTCTTCATCATACTGTTTACCTTGTAATAATGGCAATTTGTCATGTCGAAGGAAATAGCTAGCCATGAAACTCAATTTTGTATTTGGAACATTCCAAAGAAGCTGTGTATCAAGATACCAGGTTCTGCCAAAATGCTTCGTGTCATCTTTCATATACCGATGATACCATTGGTAATTTGCAACAAATGACAGTTCTACGCCTTTGCCAAGATTATAATCACCTTCCATTCCCAAGTAATTATGTCTGTAATTACAATTTGCTTGAGTTTGATAAGTTTTATCCTCTTCTTGCTGATAATAGTCTATAATCTCATCCTTGCTCTGCTTGTACATATAATCAATCTTGACTATATTGACAAAGTTGACCGTAATTTCAGAATAATGCATAATTCTAGGTTTCAACTCAGAATTGCCTCTATGCCAAAGCACATCGTTCACTTGCCATCTTATCGTTGACAACTGATCAAGGTTGGGATACTCCACATCACAAAAATAATTATATTGCAAATACATCCACTTAACAGGTTTCCAATAACCCTTAAACAAAGGCATCCAAGATGTATGTTTCTCAGATACAGCCTTCAATTGGTTTTCATCTTTAACAGTCAACAAATGAGTGCCTAGCAAAGCATTGAAATTTCTAAATGGCTGATATGATATTGCTCCCATCAATTTACTTCGAGTTTCCTTGCTACTATGCAACAGAACATTCTCATTTCGGTCAGAATTAGAATAATCTTTCCATATTTGGGTGTAGTCTGCCCACAAAGACACCTTGTTACCCAAATAATAATTGGCTGATAAATAATAACGCCAATAATTTTTATCCCCCTTGTAAGGACTCAGAACAATATTGTCATTCTCACTATATATTCTATCTTCATGAATATCATACCTATTATATATGAGTTCCGAAGATAAATTCAAGTGATTCACAAACTTTCCTTTATAAAACAATCCGATGGTATAATCATCTGTCTTAAAATCATCCAGACTATTCAATTCATAAAACTTATCATTATTGAACACAGAGAAGGAATCATTCTGTTTAGTTCCTTTTCTTTCTATCCATGCTTGCGCAGATAGAATCTGATTGTTTGATAATTTATAATCCGCACCCAAACTAAAGCTCCCCATATTATTCCTGGTACTCATATTTGGCTTTTTATAATCAACTGCCTCTGATTTAATCACAAGATCAGACATATTGCTATATTCATAACCAGATACATCATAATTCTGACGATGATTAAAGCTTAAGCTACCATACAAGTTAACCTTGGGTAAGGTATAGGTAAAGCTGGTACCCATAGCTTCCCTATTAGAATGCTTGTTCCTGAAAGAATACAGATTACGGGTAAAAGCACTTACATCCCATCCTTTATAATCATCAGCCAATTCGATATTAAGTACAACAGGATAATCAGAATATTTACCTGCAGGATAACGCATAATTTCAACTTTCTTGATACGCTTAGGATTGAGACTTATAGCATATTCCCTTTTTACTTCTTTACCATTGATAACTATTGGCACATTTTTGTCTTTACCGACATTTACCTCATCTGTTCCCCAGTCTGTTGTTATTCCAGGCAACTTTGCCAATAATTGTATAGCACTAACAGTTCCCTTACGAAGGGAATCTGTTATAAATATAGTTTCTTTTGATGCATTTCTACTCACCATATCAGCCACAACCACAACATCCTTCAGCTCTTTTTCTAACGAAAAATTTGCAGAAGGCATGCTGGTAGAATCCGATACGGACACAACCTTTCCTTTCACCTGCGCTAAGCAAGTGAAAGGAAACAAAAGCAATATCAACACAAGTTTTGAACCAATTCTCATATTATTAAAATTTTGATGTTAATGAATTTCTGCAGCAAATATTTTTATCTATTCTACTTTTAGAAGTTTTCTATGTAGTTACGAAGCGAAAAATGCTCATTTTTGATGCCTACCTTATCCTTATACAAGAACAACTTTTGCTTGATAGCTTTCTCGCTCACACAATAGATAGATGCTAAAGTCTTTTGCGATAATTTTAAACGCAACAGCATCATTAATCGCACGTCAGCATTGGACAAATTAGGATGCTCTTTCTTTAGTCTCGACACAAACAAATCCTCTACACTATCTAAGAAGACTTCTAACTCTGTCCAATCATTATCGGAAAGCACAATATGCTTGCCCTCATTGGGAACTATGGAGTCTAATTTTTCAACAACCTCAATTTTCTTCTGCAAGTAGTTACGTATTACTGACAATTGTACATCCCTATGAGAGAGCTCTTCTTGGTGTAATTTCTCCATCATTTGCTGCTTTTGGGTGAATATTTCCTGTTCATGAGCTATGCGAGCTAATGACAGTTTTCGATACGACCAATAAGCATACAAGACAAACAAAATAATTATCAAGCATAAAAGTACGGTCAATCCAAATACCCATCGCTGCATTTCTGCCTTACCTTGTATTCTTGCCCTTTCGCTTTCTTTCTTCAAGAATGAAGTGTAATAGGAAATCTTGGCTTTGGATGCTGTCCGGTACATTTCTTGCAAACAAGAACATGCTGAATCACTGAAAGTTTTAGCCGTCTTATAATCCTGGGCTTTTACAGCTGCTTGACTTTGCATATAAAATACCGAATAATGATCTTCAGCAGTTTTAGGAGTTGCTTGATCCAATATTGCAAAAGCTTGCTTTATGGAATCTACAGTAATATAAGCAGAAGCCAACATTAACTGACAAGAAAATCTATCATTACCATTCAAGTCATAAGCTTGCCGAGCATAAAGCAGACAACTATCCTTTTCTCCCATTTTCTCAAATGTACTCGCTAGATTTTGTCTTACATAAGACAATAAGTTATTATCGTCTACAGACATCGCCAAACTATATGCCTTTTTCTCTTCGTTCAAAGCTTGTTTCAAACTATCAACAAAAAAGAAATTCTCTCCTAACCTCAAATGCGCAGCCACCTTATTATATATAGATACATTTGGCATGGACTCATACATCTTCACCAAATCTTTAGCATATCTCAACGCTTTGTAAGGTGCCAGCTGTTCTTCGACTTCAATCAACTTATCCAATGCCAGACATTTTACATTTAGATGATGAAGGCTGTCAGATATGGAATACGACTGATCCAAACAAGCCTTTGCCTGCTCCATGCTATCATTCAGCAGAAAGCATTTTCCCATATAATACAAGGATGAAGCATAAAGAGAATCGGCTTGATGCTTACCATACCAATCATACGCTATGCGAATCAAGGAATCGTTATCCACATCCAAGCCTGACTTATCCTGCGCCATATAATAAATGAGGGCATACTTCGCCATATCTTTATCTGAGAGTTTACCTTGATTGATACGGTTCAAAAAGGCCAAGGCACTATCTGGCTTAGACTCTGCCAACGTATAAGCTAAGTCTAACTCTTTCTTATGACTTTGATAACATGATACCAATACCGAAAGCATCACAAAAAACAATATCGTAAACGAAATACTTCTTCTCATATTTTAGTATAATTACATTCTGGGCGCAAAAATACAAAATATTTTTCAATAATAGAACTAAATAGGGTCTAAAATACAAAGTCTGCAAAAAACGTAATACAACTGATTATCAGGTATATATATTATATTTATAACAAAATGGGGTCTAAATAATAGTAGTATTTTCGCATTATCAACCATTCTGCATCAGATAACAGAATCTCACGCTTTGGTTGCCAGGAAGCATAATGTTAACGAATCTAACTCGCTCTAAATTGGGCTTTGATTGAAAATCAAGAAGTTGGGCATTTGCCTATATTATATAGGTAACAATATGGAAACGAGCGGACTTCTGCTCGTTTC
>OKUO01000268.1_pt1 | contig 20172 bp, 15 predicted proteins | sample 1606481 | NCBI WGS metagenome assembly OKUO01 (sample SAMEA3882503, study PRJEB24775) | human gut metagenome | biome: human-associated habitat; feature: intestine environment; material: feces | place: Netherlands | collected 2009/2010
CCCAAAAACATTAAACCATTCCATATTATCTACCATCACAAACTTCGATTTTCTCAATTCTCCAAACTTAAAGTTATTACTTTCTGCATAGTGTGTTTCCTAAAATGATAATTACCACGACATCAACCAAAATAATCCCCAATGCAATATATACAAAAAATGCAGGCAAAATATTTTCAAACAAGCCCATAGTTAATACAAGAATTGCTATAATAGACATTCCAATTCCCATTGTTCTGCATAACTTCTTTTCATCATATTTTTCCTTTTCTTCTCTTGAAGCTGTATTATATCCAGAAATGAACCAGCTTCCATGTCCAGAAAGTAAAATAATAGAAAGTACAGCAAATATCGCAAAGACAATCCACACTATCCAATCAGAGCCTGTTGCTAAATCTGCTAATTTCATTTACATACTCCTCCTTACATTTCATTTTCTTAATTCTATAAACTTGAATTTATTTGGAAGATTTTATTATCCATTCATCAAGAAATTTCATTTGTTCATCCGTATGAAACCAATGCTCTCCATTTTTCATAATAGAAAGTGTTGAATTAGTCCTCTGTACAAATTCAAATATCGTTCCATAAGCGGTAAGATTATCTTTTTCACCATACAAAATGTGCGTTGGGATTTCCCATATAATAGGATTTTCTCTTGCATAGCAAAGATAATCCCATGAAAGAGTCTCTCCAAAGGTTGTCTGAATTTCTTTTTTCTCTTTGAGTTCATCCTCTGTAACATTTGCCCAAATCATCATATCAGCAATAAGCCTTTCCATATCTACAACGGGCGAAATAAAATATGCTTTCTCTATTTGCTGATTTGATAAGGCATTGATAGCAAAATACGCTCCAATGCTATTGGCAATTACTTCAACAGTCTTGTAGTTTCTATAAATTGAATTAAAAAGTAATGGAAATTCTTCTTTTGCTTCCCATGGAAACTGTGCAGTATAGTCGAGACCAATCACATCACAATTACTAAAGAGTGGTTTGTAATGAATAGCTTCTTCAGCATTACCACCTTTTCCATGTATATAAATAACTGCTTTATCCACAATAGTTATCCTCCACAAATTCAAATTGTTACACTTAAAAAAGCGGAATTTCACCATCATAGTTTTCTGCTTTTTCCAATAGCGGTCCTTTAGCTCCCATCGTAAACGCGATGTCGCTACTGCGGATAGAGAGCAGCTCCATTCCGGGTCTCACCTTCAAAAAATCCATCATTTTCTTCGTAAGAAGAATTTGCCCCTCCTGTGAAATCTCTACCCAGCAGTAGGAACGCCCCTTGTATTTGATAAATTCGCCAGAACCTGCTGAGTAGTCAAGCAACGGTGGAGTATCGTCCAAAATGTGACCAAGTTTTGACGGATGCAAAAGGCCTTTCCGGGTGACGCAGAAGCCACCGGTAATCTTACTTCCGGTAAAAAGATATACTTTTCCTTCATCTGCAATGTGATATTCTTCCATTGCCTGCGGTGGAATCCGCAATGTTCCATCCGTCCGAATGAGTGATTTCCCGAAAATAAATTTTCCTCCCTTATTCATTTGTGGCATAAAAACACCTCCTTATTTGATAACAAAATTATACACAAATTTTGTTATGAAGTCAATGGATATACCATTAGTGTTAGCAGGATAAACACAACTATTCATATGTATCTGACCGTGAGGTCGGGAACAAGCCCGTTGGGTGATGTTCCCGGCGGGCTTTCACAGATAAGAAAGCGAGGTTAGAGACATGGGTTTATTTACAGACGGATTTAAGTTATTAAAGAAGGCGAGTGAGCCTTTGTATAAGACACCTAAATCCATTCAGGAAACCATAGAGATTATGGCGGTGGCTGAAAACGGCATTTTTGAAGTAAGCAAAAATAAGTATTCCAAATGCTACCGCTTTCAGGACATCAATTACACAACAGCAACGGAGGATGAGCAGATCGGCATATTTGAGAGATACTGCAAGTTCTTAAATTCGCTGGACTGTAATTATAAGATTACGATCAACAATAAGAACAAAAACATGGATGAACTCCGTGACAAGGTTCTGATTGCTGAGAAAAACGATGGCTTCAACAATTATAGAAGAATCTACAATGACATCATTGAGGAGAAGATTATTGAGGGCAGACAGGGGATTGAGCAGGAGAGATACCTGACAATCACGATTGAGAGAAAGAACTTTGAGGAGGCAAAGGCACAGTTTGCAACCCTTGAGGCAACGATACACAAGGCTTTCATTGAGCTTGGTGCGGAGATTGTGCCTCTTAATGGAAATGAGAGGCTGAAAGTGCTTTATGACTATTATCATCTTGGAGATGAGGGCAGCTTTGATTTTGATATCAAAAAGGCAAAGAAGGTCGGGGCAGATTTTAGAAATGACCTGTGCAATGGGATGGTGAAATATTTCCCGGACCATTTTGAGGATGAGAGTAAATTCTGCAAGGCACTTTTTATCAAAAAGTATCCGAGCAGTTTGTCAGACAGATTCATCAATGAGATTACTTCCCTTCCGGTTCATTCCATCACGAGCATTGATGTGGTGCCTGTTCCAAAGGATTTGACAACAAAGGTGCTTCAGAAGAAATACCTTGGTATTGAGTCGGATATCATTAAGCAGCAGAGAGTCCGTAATAAGAATAACGATTTTTCTACGGAAATCTCATATGCCAAGAGAACGGAGAAAAAGGAGATTGAGGAAATCATGGATGATGTCCGTGAGAATGACCAGTGCCTTTTCTTCGTGGGAGTAACTATTATTCTTATGGCAGAAAGCAAGAAGGAGCTTGAGAGTGTATGTGAGACAGTGGAGACTATCGGAAAGCGTAACAGCTGCACGATTGATACACACTACTTAAAGCAGAGGGAAGCACTCAACACAGCACTTCCGATTGGAGTAAGACAGGTGGAGACAATGCGTACCCTACTTACCCAGTCACTTGCGGTGCTTATGCCATTTAATGTGCAGGAATTAAATGACAGCACAGGGAACTATTATGGTATCAATCAGATCAGCAAGAATGTGAATATCGGCAACAGAAAGAAGCTCATTAACGGAAATGGCTTCGTTTTTGGAGTGCCGGGTTCCGGTAAATCCTTCTTCTGCAAGATGGAGATGGGCAGCGTATTCTTGTCGGGAGATGATGAGATAATCGTCATAGATCCAATGAACGAATACTTTGATATTGCTGAGACTTATGGTGGAACAGTGGTAAATATGTCCACCTATACGGATAACTATGTGAATCCGCTGGAGATGGATGTATGGAGCCTTGATCCGAATGATTCCAAGGGCATGGTAAGAGAAAAAGGCGAGTTTATGCTTGGTCTTTGTGAGCAGTGTATTGGAGACAGCTTAAATTCAAGACAGAAGTCAATCATCGACCGCTGTGTGAGAAAACTGTATATCGACATTGCAAGGAGCAAAGAGAAGTATATCCCTGTAATGAGTGACTTTTACGATATCCTTATGGCGCAGCCGGAGGACGAGGCAAAGGACATTGCATTGTCTTTGGAGCTTTTCGTAAATGGTTCACTTAATATCTTCAATCATCAGACAAATGTGGATGTGGATAACAGATTTACAGTCTATGGCATCAGGGACTTAGGTACAGAGCTTAGTCCTATCACAATGCTTGTTATGATGGAGTCCATTCAGAACAGGATTGTTGAGAATGGTAAGCGAGGCAAGGCAACATGGCTCTATATTGATGAGTTCCATGTCCTGCTTAATTCGGAGTATTCTGCAAAATATCTGCAGCAGCTCTGGAAGAAGGTAAGAAAGCAGGGAGGTCTTTGTACCGGTATCACGCAGAATGTTGTCGATCTGTTGCAGAATTACACAGCAACCACAATGCTTGCAAACTCTGAGTTTGTTGCACTCTTAAAGCAGGCGAATACAGACAGTTCCAAGATGGCAGAGGTTATTGGTGTATCAGAGGCACAGCTTCGTTTCGTAACCAATACTGCATCGGGAATGGGACTTATCAAGTGTGGTTCCGTGGTAATTCCGTTTGATAATCAGATCAGCAAGGATACGGATTTGTACAGGCTGTATAATACCAACATTCATGAGAAGATTGCGGAACAGAAGAAAAAAGAAGCAATGCTGCAGTGATAACAGATGAATTTTTATAGAATCTATAGTATAATCAAGAGGTCGGATGATGTCCGACCTTGATGATAATAAATTAGATATTCCCTATTTTTAAGAAGAAAGCATATAAGATTCGATATGAAAAATAAATAAGGAAGCAGTTCTAAAATGTATCATTTGTACCGGAGAACATGTGGCTGGATTTTAAGATATGCATATCGTACACTTTGACGAGAATATGTTGATTGGGGATGCAGCAGCGGACCTGGATGCATTTATGGAAATGTATGGTGTGGAAGCAATTTCCAAGGAATATTTGTAATTATTAGGGAAAAGAAAATTTGAATTTTACGCACTATTAACTTTTGGATATAAAGTGCCGATATTACAGATATAGAAACGGATTTCTGTATCAATTTTCAAGGAGGATGATACCATGATTAGAGCAGCTAATTTAACACAGGTAACAGATTATTATAAGAGCAATACTGTTAGTAAGCAAAATAACACAGAGAAAGCAAAAGATGTGCAGCCCAATGCACAGAAAATAAAATCCAGCGAAGATAAGTTATCTTCTAAGGCACAGAAATATCTGGAAACATTGCGTAAGGATAATGCGGATTTCGATTTTATTATTGCTGATAAAGGCGATGATTTCAGAGGATTAGTAGACCAAAGCGATAAGGAATTTACAGTTGTTTTTTCAAGTGCTGAACTTGAAAGAATGGCATCCGATGAGAAATATGCACGGGAAAAATTGTCTACGGTAAAAACTGCAGTTGAGATGTCAGATAAAATCAATGAACAGTTTGGGTTTGAACGTGCTTGGGGAACGACAGACAATAGTGGAACTGTATTAAATAAGTTAACTATGTCCTTTGATGATGATGGAAAGATGACACTTTTTGCTGATTTGGAGAAGATTACAGAAAAGCAGAAAGAACGGCTTGAAGAATTAAAGGAAAAACGTGCAGAGGAGAAAAAGCAGGAAAAGAAGGATGTAACTGTTAAGCGGACTACAATTCAGGCAAATTCAAAAGAAGAATTACTTGAAAAGATTTCTGAACTGGATTGGAGTAAGATAACAGAAGAAAAGGCAACACAGGGTATGAAGTTTGATATCACTATTTAATCGTAGCATTAACCGGGAATTGGAGGTGTGCTATGATTGCAGGTACAATACGAAACGCTGTGAATCAGATGCAGTTAGTAAATGATTGGGAGCAAAAGAAGGCTACCGGGGATGTTGTAAAGAAGCAAGAGGGTATGACTGTAACAAGTCAGGAAGAAAGCATGATTCAGCATTTCCGAGAGCAACTTGAGCGAGACAAAGAAAGTTCTGCATATAGTCAGATTTATAACAAGATTGCAAGCGGTCAAGAATTAACAGCTTCAGAAGAAGATGCTATTCGTCAGAAAGACCCTAAAGCCTATATGGAATATAAAGCGGCAAGAATGGAACAAGAAGCTTATGAGCGTAGGTTGGAGAGATGTAAGACAAAAGAAGAGGCTCAAAGGCTTCAAGTAAATGAGATGAATGGAAATTTGGCAGAACTAAAAAGTATCGTGAATAATCCAAATATTCCAAAGAGTGAAAAGCTTAAGGAAGCTCAACGTATCATGGGAAATACTTTTAGAGCTGTAGAGTCATTCACAAGATTTGTAAAAAGTACAGAATATAGGGATTTGCCAACAGAAGAGGAAATTGTAGAGACATCTATAGAAAAGGGGCAGGTTGCAGAGGATTCAAACGATACTGAAATGTCTGAACAGTTAACATCAGATACAACTGTTTCAGTAGATGAGGCAGCAAAAATAGTAAATGATTCGAAGCGAGATTTACAATTAAGTGATGTTCACCAAATTGAAAAAGATGTTATAGAGGAAATGAAGGATATCGAAATAAAGCATTTTGGTGAGAAGAAATCATCGGTCAGAATAGACATTACGGTATAGGAATAGTCTGCGTGAAATTTCAGTTTCATGTTGCTTTTAATAATTGAATATTGAATGATTTTACATAGCCGTTAAGGAGTAATTTTTGCTCCCTAGCGGCTTATTTTATTTTTCAAAGTAGGAGGTGAGAAAATTGAAAATCAGAAAGGTTGATGACAAACCGATGGTCATTCACACCAAGGAGAAAGCCAAGATTCATGCCCACGAACCGAAGGGAGCCAAGATTAAGGGGAGTAACATCTATACAGTAGAGAGAGGTCCTAAGACAGCTGGTGCAAAGGTAACTGATACGGATAGAAAGAAGTCCTATCGCAAGAGTACCATTCATCAGTCGGAGCCGAAGAATAAGGGATTATCAAGATTCAAGCAAAACCTTAAGGAATCAAACACTTCCATCAAGACCAAGAACACGAATCTTCACATTGCAGGAAGAACTGGAGCACTTGTAGCCGGGGCAGTAACAGATCAGGTGGAAGGCGGTCAGGAGGTATCGCAGGCAGCATATCTTGCATATGAAGCAAGCCGCCCTGTTACCGGAACTGCTTCTAAGGGGGCTGCACTTTTCAGGAAAAAGGCGGCAGCCGAGGCAAAGAAGCGTATCAAGAAGGTAGAGGCAGGAAAGAAGCTGGCAAAAAAGACAGCAAAGAAAACTGCCAAAGATACAGCCAAGACTGTAGCTAAAGAGACGGCAAAAGAAACAGCAAAGACTACTGCCAAGGTTGCAACGAAAACTGCTACAAAGGCAGCTGCTACGGCGGCAGGAACAGCGGTTGCACCGGGAGTAGGCACGGCAATCGGCATGGCAGCCGGATATGCGGCAGGTGTGTCCATAGAGGTCAAGGATGAAAAGATGACAAACCGGAGCAGGAAGATAAAGTTCTTTCTGGATAAGATGAAAGCACAGGAGAATCAGACGGATAGTGTGGCAAAGCTGGTAAAGGATCTGATTGTGCGAAAAGCGATTACCTGGGTAAAGGCAGCTGCACCGATTATCGGATTGGTGCTTTTATTACTTGTTCTTGTAGTTGCCATGATTGCGGTTCCGGTTATAGCGGTGATAGCAATCCTTTACAATTCACCATTTGCTTTATTTCTGCCACCACTTGAATCAGGAGATACCGTGCAGACAGTAACGAGTGCTTATGTGCAGGAGTTTAACCGGGATGTGAACACGAAAGTGAATGAGCATACCGGATATGACCTTGGAGAGCTTGTCTATGTGGATTATGAAGGTATGGAAGAAAACCCAAGCAATTACTATGACATCATGGCAGTCTATATGGTCAAGCATGGTGTCGGAGATACTGCAACAGTCATGAATGATACTTCTAAAGGCTGGCTGCAGGCAGTTGTAAATGATATGTGTTCATACACCACAAGCACCGGAACAAAGGATGTGGAAGAAACGGATGCAGACGGCAATGTGACTACTGTCACGAAGTCTGTTCTGTATGTGAATGTAACGCTGAAATCGTACAGGGATATGATTTCGGTCTATGGGTTTAACTCTGATCATGTGGAAATGCTTGAGCAGATCATGAGTCCGGAGTTTATGGGACAGCTTGGATATGCCGGAAGCGGAAGTGGCGGCGGAGGCGGAAGTCCGGGAGTAAGCTCCATGACTGAGGATGAAATCAATGCCATCCTAAACGAAATTACAGACAGCAGGCAGAAAACAGTCTGCTCCTATGCACTTCACAGAGTTGGCTTTCCTTATAGTCAGGATTTAAGAGACAGCGGTAACTATTATGACTGTAGTTCCTTAGCCTATTATTCATGGAAAGATGCAGGCGTGGATATTAGTTATGGCGGTGCAACCACAGCGGCAGCGGAGGCACAGGGACTGGATGAAGCCGGAAAGACAGTCTCCTTTGATGAGTTACAGCCGGGAGACCTTATCTTCTACAGTTTTACAAGCAACGGAAGATATAAGAACATCAGCCATGTGGCAGTATATGTCGGAAATGGCAAGGTGGTAGAGGCACTTAATGAAAGTCTTGGTGTGGTCTACAGGGATGTGGCAAGCACAGGAAAGATTGTTGTGATAGGAAGACCATAACAGGAAATTTGCAGAGAGGGCATAGTCCCTCTCTGAGACTGGAGGTAAGAATGGATTTAAAAGATATGATACTGGTAACAGAAAACGACAGGGGAACAGAGACAAATATGCTGATGACTCTGGATGATTATAAGAGTTTTATAGCAGTTGATGACATGTCAGAGCTTGCAGACAATTTGTTGCAGCTTGGAAGGACACTTGGTGAAGCAGATAACTTCGCAGAGTATTACAGGGCAGCAAATGTAACTGTATCTGCGAGATTCTGTCTGGATGATATTCAGCTGGGACATTTTCTTCAGGGATTTTATAACGATTCCAAAGAATTTCGGTTTGATAAAGAAGCCAGTTCTTATGAATGTGTTGCAAAGCTTAAGGAGATTGGAATGACCGATAAGGGCTGGGTGGATGATTTTAACCTGCATTATGAAATGGAGAACCGCTCATTTGAAAGGGGACAGACATTTCATAACTTCAATGACCATGATTACATGGTGCTTGAAGCATTATCACCAAGGAATCTTGTGGTGATGGATATGAAGTCAGGTTCCCTTACAATCGCCCTTGGTGCGACAGAGTATAAGCGTTATCCCAAGGATGAGAAGCCTACAAAGGACAATACCACAATCGGGGTATCGTGGGAGCATGGCATTTATCTCGGTTCCACACTCTCAACCACGAATTTCAAGGCATACAAGAGGGAGTATGGCACACCGGAAAAGATAGAGGATATCTATGATTACAGGGCAAAGCTAAAGCAGAAGTTCTATTTTTATCAGGATATGTCAAAGGATGATGATGTACCGAAGAAGCTGCAGAATGACTTCCTTCACCAGATGTATGAGGATTTTGGAACGATTGAAGAGGACTGTTTTTACGACAGGCTGGAAGATGGAAAGTACGATGAAGGCTTTAAGGAAAGACAGGTAAAGGAAGAAAAGAGCCGGTGATGAGATTTTTACAGGAGGCGATATCATATGGAACAGGAATTTGATGTTGAGATAAAAGAAGTGCTTTCACGAGTACAGAAAGTAAAGGCAGAGTCGCTTGACGATGCCATCAATAAGGCAATGGATATGTATTATGCAGAGCAGATAGTCCTTGGAGCAGAGGACATGAAGGGAGTTGATTTTGCGCCTATCAGCGAAGGTCAGCTCCCTTCTTCATTAAAAGAAAACGGAGGAAAAGCAAGATGAAAAGTGATTCAACAACAGTAATTAAGAACATGGAGTTTTTAGTAAAGGAACTTCATAAGGAGTGGGACAGATCGGGTGCTTCTAAGGCATCCGTTATTATTTCCCTTGAGGAAGTAGATGGTATCAATGATAAGTTAAAAGAGATTATCTATCAGACACAGAAGTCAGTCGATGAGGATGAGCTGACCTTTAAACAGAGCATTGCAAAGTCCAAGGAGTGCTATGTGCTTCTTCGTGTGGTGCGTAAGATTGCAAAGAAAAAGGATAAATGCGAAAAACAGGCAATCGACAATGAATTTGCAATCGAGCTGGATAAGGATGAGTTAAAGCTATTTAAGGGATTGTTTGCAGAGATGTTTAAGTAGAGGAGGACAAAGGTATGGGCGTTGATATGAAGGTCAAAGCGATATACGATTCTGAGATTGGTAACATCACCAGATCAGAAAAGAACTGGAAGGATGTGTTAAAGGTCGCAGGTCAGTTATACCGCTATGAATTTGACAATATCGTTATGGTAACAGCTCAGAGACCTCCGGAAAAAAGCACACTCATGGCAGATTATGATACCTGGAAAAAGGTGGGAAGATATGTAAAGCGTGGTGCGAAAGGCTGCGCTATCTTCCCGTCAAGGGCACTGAATCCACGCATGAGATATATCTTTGATATCAGTGATACCGGAGGGAAGAATGTTAAGCTGACATGGGACCTTGAGGGAGAAAATCTTAAGGATTATGTGGATTTTCTTGTGTCAGAAGGTCAGATTGAGCAGTACGATAACAGCGACAGGGAGTCTCTAAAAAATATATTAAAACAGTTTACAGGAACAGATGTTTGGCTTATAATAAAAGAAGAGTTCGGAGACCGAATGACCGAGCTTATGCAGCTATCAGGTAGTGTGATAAAGGAAGAAAGTAAGAAACGCAATGGCTTACAGCAGGAAATGGACATGGAGCAGCTTGTATATGCAAGTGTCATGTATGCTGTAGGGACGAGATGCGGATTTGACTTATCTGTGCAAGAACGGGATTTTAGTCAGATCGTAAATATCAAAGACGAAGAGATCATTTACCGTCTTGGTTCCATTGTATGCGATGTCTCCTGTAGTGTTCTTAGAGAATTTAGTCGTAACTTAAAGGCAATCGAGAGCGAAAGGAGAATTGGATATGTTAGAAGAAATGACTTACAAGGAAGTGGACGGACTGCTTTATCCGCAGATAGAGATGCCGGACGAGACGGAGGATCTCACGAAGCTGGGCAAATACGGAAGGATGGCGATGAACTATCTAAAGGAGAACGAGCCGGCAAGATACAAGACGCTGATGAGATTCGGGAAGATGTACGAGAAGATGTCAGCGGTAGAGGAGGAAGCGAACCAGCTGTACGACCAGCTGGAGATGCAGTATCTGGCGAAGCACAAGCCACAGAATCCGTCATCGACAATGGAGATGTGGAAGATAAGAGAGCAGGCGAAGATGCAGGCAGAGGAAGTGGTACTGAATCAGATAGTGATGCGATTCCACTAGAATCAGATGATACAGAACTGAATAGGGAACTTGATGAAATCAATTCATTGGGTGTTAGTAAGGAAGCCGAATATACACAGGCTTCCTTTTTTTTCGACCAGAATGGGCAGGCAAGCATTGGCACTATTCATACTGAGGACGAAAACAATAATCAGTTTATGCGTCAGTTCGAGCAGGACAGAAAAGCTGCATTAGCAGGTAAATACAATTACCTGAATCCCAAAAAGTCTGCAACAGTACCAGGTGAGTATATCAAACAGGTGCTTATGAGAGGTACAGGTTTTGTCGGTGGCAAGGGCAGGGTATGCAAGATTTTTGAAACAGAGATTGATGCAGGAACCAGGGCAAAGCGTATCAAAGCAGAATATGGTCAGGGAGGTGCAGGCTGGCCGGTTGACGGACTGGGACTGCACGGATATGACACATTTCATGGGAATGGACTGCGTTTTCAGTGGCGAGATGAGGATGGAGAGGTTGAAGGATATGTTTCGTGGAAAGATATCGAAAAAGAGCTTGGTGTCCTTATTCTTACAGGGGAATACCAGCCTGAGACACCTCGTATTGATGAGCTTGCGATGGACGGACTCCGTGAGGATGATGAGGTCATTGATGCCGAATACTGGGAAGTGGAACCGGAGGAGGCAGAATCAGAGATTGATGATTATGCAATACCGGATGAGCCGGAGAGCTATGCTTCTAACAGAGATTATGTAAGTGCAAAAGGCATGACACCACAGGAAACTGCCGATGAAGACCGCATGGTAACACAGGCAGAATATGGTGCAGAGATAGAAGCTGAAACAACTGAAAAAGATCCATCAGAGCTTCAGTATATTACACCGATTGATTATGCCAAGCGTATTGCAGAGCTTGATGAAGACCTGCGTGATGCGGCGGAGATTCTTGTAACAGATTGCAGCTGCTACACTCCGTTTAGGGCATTCCTTATGGATGTGGTGCAGTCTGATTTTGCATTTATGCCCAATAAACTTGACCTTATCAGGGATATTGCATTAGGGACAGATAATGCAGAAAGAAAGGCATATTCCAACAATAAGTATGGTCTTGTGGAGTACTCAATCAGAAGCGGATATGTGAAGATCAGCTATAAGAACAGGAATGGCGTGCGTAAGGAAGGTGCTCTCGACTGGCGTGAGTTATACGAGATTTTATCCTATATGGTAAAACAGCCATTTTACTGTGGAGAAGACCAGAAGAAGTATTATCAGGAGACTAAGCAGAAGACTGACAGGGATAAGATGAATCCGGTCTATAAGAGATTCTTTGATATCGAGGATAGTGTAAAAGCCAATCGTCTTGAAACCAGGGAAAGAGCAATAGCGAATGGCTGGGATACCAAGATTGATGAGAATGGACATGTAGCTTCAGATGATGCAGTACAGAAAAAGCACAACTTCCACTACAATCTCTGGGAAATGGAAAAAGGCGGTGCCAAGACCAGATACCAGTGGAATATGGATGCAATCCGCACTTTAAAGCAGATTGAATCAGAGAACAGGCTTGCCACACCTGAGGAACAGAAAACTCTGTCGAAGTTTGTCGGATGGGGCGGACTGTCACAGGCATTTGATGAGGAAAACGCAGGCTGGAGCAAAGAGTATGCAGAGCTTAAAGAACTTTTATCTGATGAGGAATACAGTGCTGCAAGGGCAACAGTAAACAATGCCTTTTACACTTCACCGGAGATTGCCATGTGCATAAATTCGGCACTTGTCCAGTTTGGTTTCAGAGGCGGCAATGTATTAGAGCCATCTATGGGTATCGGTAACTTCTTTGGGAGTATGCCGGCACCTATGCAGAGAAGTAAGCTGTATGGGGTGGAGCTTGACAGCATTTCAGGAAGAATTGCAAAGCAGCTTTATCAGAATGCCAATATCAGCATCACAGGATTTGAGAATACCACTTATCCGGATAACTTCTTTGATGTGGTTGTCGGAAATGTGCCATTTGGTGATTATAAGGTATTTGATCCAAAGTACAACAAGTATAACTTCCGTATCCACGATTATTTTCTGGCAAAAGCACTTGACCAGGTAAGACCGGGAGGAATGGTTGCTGTAATTACCACAAAGGGAACACTTGATAAGGCAAATCCTACTATCCGAAAGTATATGGCTGAAAGGGCAGAGCTTGTGGGAGCGATAAGACTTCCGAATACTGCATTTAAAGACAATGCAGGAACCGAAGTGACAGCAGATATCCTGTTTTTGCAGAAGAGGGAGAGAAAGATTGATATTGAGCCTGACTGGGTACACCTTGGTGTGACCGAGAACGGAATTGCAGTCAACTCTTATTTTGCAGAGCATCCGGAGATGATGCTTGGATCTATGGAATATGACACAAGGATTTACGGACAGGACAGCAGATATACAGTCTGTGTGAATGATGATGAGAACTTCAATATGTATGAAGCATTAAACAAAGCTATCGGTAATATCAAAGCACAGATGACAGATTTTGAGAGAGTGGCAGATGAGGCGGAGCAGACGGAGGAAGTTATCCCGGCTGATCCGGATGTGAGAAACTACACTTACACATTTTTTGAAGGAAAACTCTATTACAGGGAAAATTCTGAGATGGTAAGAAAAGAGGTATCACAGACTGCCGAGGAGCGAATCAGAAGCCTTGATGAAATCAGACAGATAACAAGAGAGCTGATTGATATCCAGATGGATGGCTGCAGCGAGGAGGAGCTTTCTGATAAGCAGAGACTTCTTAATGTGAAATACGATGCCTTTATAAAGCAGTATGGAGCCATTACTTCAAAAGCAAACAGAATAGCTTTCAGGGATGACAGCGATTACCCGCTTCTTTGCAGCCTTGAGGAAGTAAATGAAGACGGGGAGGTGAAAAAAGCGGATATGTTTTATAAGCAGACGATTAAGGCAAAGACTGTCATAGACAGGGTTGAGACTGCTGTGGAAGCATTAAATGTATCCGTCAATGAATTTGGATATGTAAATCTTGCCTATATGCTTTCTATCTATGAGCCGGATATTACTAATGCAAAGGAAGAGCTTGCAGAAAATTCCGGACAGGCAACGGATGAGATAACGCTAAGTGATGATGCTTTGGCAGAGCTTAGAAGGGCAGTTCTTGTGGAAGAGCTGGATGGATTGATTTTCTTAAATCCCGACCGCTACAACGAGAATAATCCGGACATCGGCTGGGAGACAGCAGACGAGTATCTTTCCGGAAATGTGAGAGACAAGCTTCGTGTAGCAAAGGCTATGGCGGCTGATACAGACAATCCACAGGCAGAAAGATTTGCAGGCAATGTGGCAGCACTTGAAAAGGTGCAGCCGGAATGGATTGAAGCTTCAGATATTGATGTAAAGATTGGTACGACATGGATTGAACCGCTTGATTATGAGCAGTTTATCTATGAGCTTCTCAATACACCAAGAAGAGCAAGGGCAGTCAGAAGCCAGTTTTACAATACAGGCATTCAGGTACACTTAAATAAGATGAGCATGGAATGGTTCATCGAGAATAAGAGCATGGATAAGCATTCAGTGGCAGCTACTAAGACCTATGGTACAAGCCGCATGGATGCTTATTCTATTTTTGAGGATACGCTGAATCTTAAAACTGTAACAGTAAGGGACAGGATTGATGACGGTGATGGCAAATATCATTACGAAGTCAATAAGAATGAGACAATGCTTGCAAGGGAAAAGCAGAACATGATCAAGGAGAAGTTCAAGGAATGGCTGTTTGCAGAGCCGGAGCGAAGACAGAAGTATGTGGAGTATTACAACGAGACATTTAACAACATCCGCCTGCGTGAGTATGACGGAAGCCACTTACAGTTTCCGGGAATGAATCCGGCGATTGAGCTAAAGCCACATCAGAAGAATGCGGTGGCTAGAATCCTTCTTGGAGGAAACACCCTGTTGGCACACTGTGTCGGTGCCGGAAAGTCCTTTGAGATGATGGCTGCCTGCATGGAGCAGAAGAGACTTGGACTTGCCAATAAAACGATTATGGTTGTTCCAAAGCCGCTTATCGGGCAGACTGCATCAGAGTTTTTAAGGCTTTATCCGTCAGCCAATATCTTAGTTGCCACAGAGCGTGATTTTGAAAAGAGCCGCAGAAAGCAGTTTGTATCAAGGATTGCAACAGGTGACTATGACTGCATTATCATGTCCCACTCGCAGTTTGAGAAAATCCCGATCTCAGCAGAGAGAAAGGAAAGAATGCTCAATGAGCAGATAGATGAAATCAGCTATGCGATTGATGAGATGAAAGAGCGTAATGGAGAGCGTTGGACTGTAAAACAGATGGAAAGCCAGAAGAAAAAGCTGGAGGAGCAGCTTAAATCACTATCTGATGAAAGCAGAAAGGATGACCTTATTACCTTTGAGGAGCTGGGGGTAGATTCTATCATGGTAGACGAAGCACATAATTTTAAGAACCTTGCGATTTTTTCCAAGATGAACAATGTGTCAGGTATCAGCAGCAGTGGAGCAAAGAAGTCAACGGATATGCAGCTTAAATGCCAGTACCTATCAGAGATAAATGATGGCAGGGGCATTGTGTTTGCTACAGGTACACCTATATCCAATACCATGTGTGAGATGTATGTCATGCAGCTTTACTTACAGAAAGCGGCACTTGAAGAGATGGGGATTTATCACTTTGATTCATGGGCAGCGAACTTTGGTGAAGTGACAACAGCACTGGAGCTTACTGTAGAGGGAAGCGGATTCCGTTTTAAGAGCAGATTCAATAAGTTTACGAATCTGCCGGAGCTTATGAATATCTTCCGTGAGGTAGCAGATGTGCAGACAGCAGACATGCTTGACCTTGATGTGCCGGCTCTCCGTGGCGGCAAGCCTATTATTGTGGAGTCGGAGCCTGACTGGTATGTGAAGCAGGTCATGGAAGACTTTGTTGTGAGGGCAGAGCGTATCAGAGGCGGTGGAGTTGATCCAAGCGTGGATAACTTCCTAAAGATTACCCATGAGGCAAGACTTCTTGGAACAGATGCAAGACTGATTGATAAGGATGCACCAAATAATCCGGATGGAAAGCTCAATAAGGTAGCGGAGAATGTCTGGAAAGAATATGAGAAAGGAAATGCCAACGGTCATATAGGCTGTCAGCTTATTTTTTCAGATATCGGCACACCGGGACCGGATAAGGACTTTACCATCTACGATTATCTGAAGGAAACACTTATCCAGTATGGTATTCCGGCAGATGAGATAGCATTTATTCATGATGCCAAAACGGATGCACAGAGGGACGCACTTTTTAAGGAGATGAGGACAGGTAAAAAGAAAGTTCTTATCGGTTCAACGGACAAGTGTGGAACAGGTGTCAATGTGCAGACACACCTTGTAGCAATGCATCATGTGGACTGTCCTTGGAAGCCAAGCTCCATTGAACAGAGGGAAGGACGAGGCATCAGGCAGGGCAACGAAAATGAAGAGGTGGCTATCTACAGATATGTCACAAAAGGAACCTTTGATGCATACAACTGGTCACTTGTCGAGAATAAGCAGCGTTTTATCAGTCAGGTTATGACAAGCAAGGCTGTAAGCCGAAGCTGCGAGGATATCGACGAGGCAACACTTTCCTATGCAGAGATCAAGGCGGTTGCCACCGGTAATCCTTTGATCAAGGAAAAGATGGAGATTGACAATGATGTCCAGAGATTAAAGCTCTTAAAGGCATCCTATGACAATCAGAGATATGGACTTCAGGACAACTTTATGATTAAGTACCCGAAGCTCATTAAGACAGCAACAGAAAAGCTTGCCAATGTCCGTGAGGATGTAAAGGCAAGGGATAAAGAGCTGATTGATAATCCGGAATTTGCCATTACTATAGGCAAAGCAACTTATACTGAGCGTGTGGATGGCGGAACGATGATGCTTGAAGCAATCAGCAAATGCAAGACCGGAGAGACAACTGCAATTGGTAAATTCCATGGATTTGAGCTGCTTGTGGAAAAGAACTTCCTTGACATCAATTATATGGTGCTTCGTGGAAAGACAGAGTATAAAGCAGAGCTTTCCACCAGTCCGGTCGGCAGTATGGTGAAGCTTGAAAACCTGTTCAATGGACTCCATGAGAACATTGATTTCTTAGAAAAGAAGATTGAGCAGTACCAGAATGACCTTGAAGCATCAAAGACTGAGTATGATAAGCCATTTGCATACAGCACGGAGCTGGAAGAAAAGCTGGCAAGACAGTGTGAACTGAATGCCCAGCTTGACCTTGAGAACGCAAAGGCTGTGGATGCAGACCTGAGCGGACCGGAGGAAGAAAGAGAAGCAGATGACAGGATGGAAGCTGCAGCAATTGTAGCTGAGGATAAAGGCACTTATTCAGCCGACAGAGAGGGCAGAACACGATAGGAGAGTGAATAATATGAGCATAAGAAAAGTGGTCGCAGGACTACTGATTACAGCAGGGATTGCCATTATGGCAGTCCCTTTTTTCTGGAGGGCAACCGGAGAAAAACAGACAGAACAGCTCATAAGTGAATTTGAGCAGACATTGGAGGATGATTACGATGAAGAAACAGATGTGGAGGAAGAGCAAACCTCCATTAGTGAAGAGGATGAAGCCATTCTTAAAGAAGGCGGTGTTATCGGCATCATTGAGATACCGGGCTTAGATATCAGGTATCCGGTAATGGAGGGAACCACAAGTAAAGTACTTAATGCCGGGATTGGTCATATAGAAGAAACAGCAGGAATCGGTGAGAGTGGCAACTGTGTATTGTGCGGTCACAACGGCAGCAGATATGGCGCATTTTTTACACCACTAAGTCAGATATCCATAGGCGATGAAGTGATGATAACCGACAAAAAGGGGCTGAAGCATATCTATGAGGTAACAGAGACAGAGGTAGTAAATCCGTATGATAACAGCATCAAGACACAGGGAGATGAAAAAGAATTAACTCTTTTTACCTGTTCCCAGAAAGGAACCATGCGTTTTGTGGTCAGGTGCATTTATAAGGAGGCGGTGATGGATGAATAAGAGATACCGGTTAGCTGAGATAGAAGAGGCAGTATCGGAAATGGAAGAGCTAATCGGACTTGAGGATGATATTGCAGAGATTGATGATGACTTTCAGATAGTCGTAAGCGGCTGGTCTGTATATGTCGAAAGCATGAATCTGACACTCAGACAGGGAATAGCCTGTGTATGGGATGCGGAGGAAGGATTATTTATGCCTGATTTTGATGTGACTATCGTGTATGAGGGGAACATTGAAACACAGGAGTGGCTCTACTACGAGCAGGACGGAATGGTTGTTACACTTGGCAACTGGCTTAATGGCAGATTGTCTTGTGAACAGATAGAACAGCTTTGGTGTGAGCTTATCATACCGGAGCAAAACAAAGAACAAAAAGAAAGCGAGGAATAGCATATGAAGTATTCAATTAAAGTAAACGAAGTAAGAGCAAAAGAGGGCAGCAATATCAAAGGATTTGCAACAGTAGTATTTGGTGATTCATTTAAGATTACCAATATCGCAATCCTTGAGAATAAGGATAAGGGTGAGCTTTTTGTATCAATGCCAAGATACCGCTCCAATGAGCGTGATGAAAGCAATGGTGTGATCTATAAGGATGTGTGCAATCCTATAACAGCAGAGTTTCGAGAGGAACTCTATACCAATATCCTTGATGCCTATGCAAGAATCAAGGAACCGGAGAAAGAGGAGACACAAAAGCAGGATAGAACACAGGAAATGCCTGAGTTTTCCGTAACTGTGACACCTTATGAGAGGGAAGGCAGTAACATCAAGGGACTTGCCCGTATTTACTTTGAAAACAGTTTTATCGTAAATAACATCAATATCGTGCAGGGCAAAGAGAAAATCTTTGTATCAATGCCTTCTTATAAGACAAAGCAGGTGGACGAGCAGGGCAAGCCAATCTATCAGGATGTCTGTTATCCGGTCACAAAGGATTTCAGGGAAAAACTCTACAATGAGATTATCTCTGAATATGAGAAAGCAAAGGATAAGAGCAACGAAAAGGCGAGGGAGAGTGCCGAGAAACATCATGGCAATCCCGATAAAGAGAAGGACAAAGAGGCGACGCCCTTTCGATAATCAGTAATCAGAGTACAGGGGCGGCCAAGGCTGCCCCATTTACAGAATGGAGGAAACAGAATGGATATGGAAGCAGGAAAAACACTTACCAATGAGGAGGTTATAAGGGAACTTCTCGAATTACTAAAGAAAAATGCCATGAAAGAGCAGGCAAACGATGTATTTGAGATATGCAGCTATGTGGATGGACTGGAGAAAAAGATTGATTCCATGACGGAAGAACTCACCAATATGCAGAACCAGATCAAAGAAATGCAGGAAGATACACTTGTCAATAATGCTAAAAAGGCATTGTCGGAAGCACAGGAGCGACTTAATGCCAAATGTGAGCAGATAAAGACGCAGGTATCTGAAGTGAAAGAACAGATCAGATCTACTGCTAAGGGCATAGTCGAAGAAGCAAAGGAAAAGGGAAGAGCTGCATTATACAGGGTGTCTGAGTTCTTAGGAATTAAGAAAAAACTTCTTGATATCCGTGAGGATGTAAGAGGTGCAATCAAGACTACAGATAAGGATATAGCAAAGACCGCACTTCTTGCAAAAGGATTTCGAGAAGCCGGGCAGACAGCAGCCAATGCATTCCGCACTTTTGCTGACAAGCTGGAGGTGGATTATTCACAGAAAGAGCAGAAACATCCCATTACAAAGGCGGTGCTTGCACCTATGAAAGCAGTGAAAAAGATGCTTGTATCAATGGAACTTCATCTGGATGCTTCGATTGATAAGCTGGATAATCTCGCTATGAATGTGCAGCTTGATAAGGAAAAGTATATGGAGAATGCGAAGAATCTGAAACAGACAGAGCCGGAGAGGGCAGAAGCTGAGCGAGTAGAAGCAGAGGTTGTATATTCACCGATGGTCGCTGAGCCGCAGGAGTATCAGTATAATGCAGATGCATTTGAGGCTAGAGGTGTGGATGAGGTGAAGCAGGAGGCAGCACATAAGGAAATATCAAAGGTAAGGGAAGATAAAGCCAGATAGTAATTGGGGCGTGGGAGAATATCCTGCGTCCCTATTTTATTGATTCTACACTATTGTCATCGCTACGGCAGATTGTTATATACATGTGGCATTTTATAATAAATGACACACGTAATTGCGTAATAATATAATTGTGCGAGGGGAGTAGATAAAAATGAATGAGCACCTATCAGCATTTATGGGATATCTGACAGATAAAGAAAAATCGAAATCAACGATTGAAAGCTATACCAGATATGTCAAAAAATTTTTGA
>OKUO01000273.1_pt1 | contig 19918 bp, 15 predicted proteins | sample 1606481 | NCBI WGS metagenome assembly OKUO01 (sample SAMEA3882503, study PRJEB24775) | human gut metagenome | biome: human-associated habitat; feature: intestine environment; material: feces | place: Netherlands | collected 2009/2010
ATCCTCATAAATCTGACACAAAATTTAGTTCAACTTATTTTTTAACGCTTACTAAGAGGAATGAAGTCGAAGTTGTTTATTATTCATCAATCAAAGTGTTGCTCTCAACCGCTCATTCAGCCATCCTCAAAGGAATATATTCAGACGACAGATTCCAGCCCATCGTCTCGTTCTCGATGTGGACTCTGGCGAAGGCTGCCATCTCGCCCCGCACAAACGAATCAGAGATGTAGGTGGCGTTCACCTTGATGACAATATAACCGCCATACACCTTAAAGTCATTGTCATTATTTATGTAAAGATCCTTCTGTTCATTATTCGGATAATGCGCCGTTATCTTAATGTTATCCTTTTTCAGATAGTACAGCGCGGAGGAAGGCCGGACCTCGAATTCCAACGTCACGAATTTCACAATGGAACCCGAGCCATATCTTGTCACTACAGCTACTCCATCCTCGGTATAAGGGACATAAACCAAAGACTGTATTCTGTACAGCACCTTGTTGACAGCATTCTGAGCCTGTGTTATCTTGTTGCTGACAGATTTCTCCATCTTCCGGATTTCCGAACTCATTCGATCAATCTCGCCCTGAACCTTACTGTCCGCATCATTGATCGCGGCCGTGATGTCCGCAGACAACTCATTTCGCAGGGAGGCTATCGCATCTCTGATGGCTCTCTCATACGCCTCTTTGACCTCAGACTTGACCTCATCCAAATCCGACTTTAAGCCTTCGATCTCCTTCGCGTTGTCCTCAATCGCCTTATTGGTCACGGCCAAGGCCGCCTTCAAATCCTCGATGTCTTTCGAATTTGCCTTGATCATTTCCTCCAAAGCGGTTTTCTGCACAAGCAATTGACCTTCAAGAGCCTTTTTCTGAGTCTCAAGGGCCGCCTTCGTTTCCTCAATCGTCCAGTAAGCCTTAATTTTATCATTCACCCAAGACTCAAGGGATGACTTCAAATCATTCACCGAATCCTTAAGGTTCTTTTCCCAGGCTGCCTCAGTCTCGTTCCGGGCTTTTAAGAGGGCTTCGGTGAAAGCGTTTGTCAGATCAGCAACCTCTTTTGAGACTCTGTCATTCAACCCGGCGACCTCGTCAGCGACAGCTGATTCCAGATCGCTGACAGTCTTGTTCAACGACTCTGTGAAGTTCTTTGTCAGACGCACCTCAAGATCAGTCATTGAGGTCTTCAATCCGGCGATTTCGATATCAATGCCAGCGATTTGCTCCACGATGTCATTGTACTGTTCCAAAGTCGCGAAAGTGGCCTTGACCCAATCTTCAGTGCCTTTCAATTCTTTTCCGGCATACGATTTCAAATCCGAGATCTTGCCTTCCAAATCCGCATCTTTCTTTTTCAGGTCGGAGATCGCGCCGCCTATGTCTGACAATTTCACGTTCATCTCAGACTTCATTGTCCCAAGAGTCACAAGAACCTCTTTTTCGGCTTGTTCTATTGCCCTGATAAGTTCTTCCTTGTTGGCATTGTCGCTTTTCCTCAATTCTTCCACCGCTTTCTCAAGGTCGGACTTCACTGCTGAAATCCGTTTCCCATTCTCCGTGATAGCTTTCCTGAGATCACCGGCGGTCTCCTCCAGGGAACCGATCATGTCCTTCATGTCCTTGTCGGTCCGCTCCAACTTCGGAATGGAAGCGTTGATCTTCTCAATCTGCTGGTTTATGGATGTGACCCACGCATCCTTTCCGTTCAGATCCTCATGAATCTCATCAAGGTCCGGAGCATAGTTCGCGCAGCCGAAAGCTGCGGCAAGACCCACACTCATCAAGACCAGTCTTATTTTTCCAATATATTCTTTCATTTTTCTCTAATGTTAACAGTCATACAAGTCTTTTTCTTAAGGGTTTGTCACCACAACAGGGACAATAGGAATAAAACCGGAAATCATATCCCAACCTTTGGAAGCATCCTTTATTGACACCAGAACGTTGAACTTTCTAGAACCATTTGTAAAGATGAGAGGAAGGTCGGAAGCATCTATGTCCATCAGAACGATGCCGTTCCCGGTGCTTGTGATTCCGTTCAACTTAAGAGGAATAACATCATCTTTTGGCTCCACGCTTTGAGTGAGGATCGACACATTGCCTACATTCAGAGCCTCGGCGGCAGAGAACGGACGGACCTCGAATTTCAATGTCAGAGACTTCTTGACACCTTCACAGAAGACCTCAACCGATCCATCTGAATATGTCGGGAAATATACAAACGATGATATCACGTTTCTTATCTTAGTCCGCGCGTCCTCAACATCCTTTATTATCGAAGCCAAGTCATCCTTGCATTTCTCAATCCTTGACTCCAATGCCTCGACTCTCTCGTCAATGCTGTTGTTGAGGCTTTCTATCTCGTCATCAAGCTCATCGTCAAGAATGCCCTCCAACGATGTGATGGCATCCTTTATCACGGCCTCATAAGCAGCCTTGATGTCCTTCTTTGCCTGCTCAAGCTCCGAGAACAAGTCCTCCAGGCTCTTGGCGTTGTCCGCAAGAGCGTTCTCTGTCTCTGTCAGAGCCTCTTTCAGGTCCTTGATCTCTCCCGCATTAGCGTCAATCAATTCTTTCAGATAGGCTTCCTGAGACTTCAACTGGTTTTCAAGATCCTTTTTCTGAGCCTCAAGAGCCGCTTTTGTCTCCTCAATCGTCCAATAGGCCGTAAGTTTCTCGTTCACCCAGAGTTTAAGGGACTTTTCCAATTCCTCAAGAGAGGTCTTAACCTTTTCCGTCCATGCGCTTTCAATCTCTGCGCGAGTCTTGGCTATAGCCGATGAGTAAGCCTGTGTAAGATTTGATACCTCTTTGTCTATCCTGTCATTAAGACCGGAGACTTCCTCTCCGATTTTTGACTCAAGGTCACTGACCGCCTTTTTCAAATCCTCGTCGAACTTGTTTGTCAGGCGGGTCTCAAGGTCAGACAAAGACTTCTTCAGTTCAGACATCTCCGTGTTGATCCCTCCAATCCGTTCCACAATACCATTATACTGCTCCAACGTCGCGAATGTGGCTGTGGCCCAGTCCCTGATGCCTTTCAATTCATCATCAACATAGGTCTTGAGAACAGAAATCTGTTTCTCCAATTCTTGATCCTTATCTTTCAGATCAGAGATCATCTCATCTATGTCGGACAGTTTGCCCTGCATTTCCGTCCTCATCGCCTCAAGGTTGGCCAAGACGGTAGCCTTGGATTCATTGATGGCAGTGATCAGTTCCTCCTTGTTGGTCTTGTCACTGTCCCGGAGTTCCTTCACAGCCTTTTCGAGTTCAGAGCGAACTTCGGATACGCGGTTCTCGTTCTCACCGATGTCTTTGCGAAGATCATCGGCGGTCTTGTCCAAGGACTCGATCATCTTCTTGATTTCCAAATCTGTCCGCTCCAACTCCGGAAGTGAAGCGTTTATCTTTTCGAGCTGCTTGTCGATGGACGGGATGCGGTTATTCTCGATTTCATCGATGCGGTCATCCACACGCTTGAACTCAGCATCGTAGTCAGCGCATCCGGAGGACACCAGCAGGATCACGCTCAGAAGAGCCGGTAATATTCTTCTTAAACTCATTGATTCTTCCATTTTAGGGTTAATTTGTCACGATCGTAGGGTTTATGCCGGCCACCTTAAGATCACGCTTGACCAGATCATTAGTGGCTTTGCTGCAGCCTACCATTCTGATGGTCTTCAATTTCTTACAACCATAGAACATACAGCGTCCTTCTTTTCCATTATCAGTCACATTGTGCCAGTTCGCTTTCTCCAAATTCCAACCGGACAAATCCAAAGTTTCAAGAGATGAACATCCATTGAACATTCCAGGCACGCTAATCACCTTATCCATTTTCCATTTGGACAAATCCAAGGAAGTCAACCCTGAGCATCCATAGAATGTATAGTTGGTAAATTCAAGGTTCTGAGGCTTCCAGGATGAGATCTTCAACGATTTTGTAGTCAGCTTACTACAATTATAAAAGGAATGTTGAAAATTAGTGACCGCCGACACGTCCAATAACTCAAGATCCGCCTCTTCAAGAAGATTACAGCCTCTAAAATATATATAGTAATCAGGCTTTACTTTCTTGAGGAGCTTGATTGTCTTCAAGTCAGCAGATTCCTTATCACTATAACTCCAATAAAGGTTCACTTTGTCAACCTCTCCGTGAAAGCCGATTTCTCCATACTTGGTGTGCACTATGCCCAACTTATTTTTATTCGCGTCAAAGGCTGATAAATATGAAGAAATCTCAACCATTCTTCCGGACACTGTGGTATATTGGATCAAAGGCGGTCTTATTTTCGCGACTTTCAAAGGAGTGAACCGTGTGGAAACGTCACGGACAACGACCCTGAAACCGGCGGAGACTCGTCCTGCAATAAAGTCATCCAACAGTACCCCGGGCTCAACCCTGACATTCAGGACTCCGTTCTTTGCCTTGGTGATTCTCTGAACTTTCAGAGCGACCTCATCCCCGACCGAAGCCCTTGTCTTTGTGAGCAACGCATACGCCGACACATCAGCGGCTCCTATTGAGGACAGCAGCCGCTCAGGGCGGATCTCCAGAGAGACATCGATGGTCTTTTCCAAAGACTCGACGTTGTAGGAGAGAATCACACTCCCGTCATCGCTCGTCGGGACAAACGCCAGAGACTGCATCACGGAGTCAAAGGAGGAAATAAGGCCAGCGAAATCAAGGGAAGCGAGATCGCTATTGATAGAAGCCATCACCCTCCTCATTTCAGCCTCTTTTGTCGAAAATGCTTTCGTGAAACTGTCATACGCGGCATCAACACGAGCTTTGACCGTAGCCTCAAAAACACCCTTGAAATCAGTGATGGCATCCTCGATTGCTTTCTTGTAGGCAGTGGTAAGATCCTCCTTCGCCTTGTTCAAGTCGGACGTGAAGACCGGGAAACGATCCGCCAACGCCTTAAGGTCATCATTGACTTTCTTCAACCTGTCCTCAAGAGCAGCAATATCCCCCGCGTTTTCACTGATCAAATCATTCAACAGTTTTTTCTGCGCCTCAAGCTGATTCTCAATGTCATCATTAAGCGCCTTGAGGGAATCCTTAGTCCGGGCGATCGTCCAGTAGCCGTCCAAAGTTCTGTTCACCCACGATTTCATAGAGGCCTCGCTGTCATCGATGGCTTTCTTCAGGCTTTCGTTCCACCATTTTTCCATTTCCTCACGGAAAGTGGCGATGGCGTCGGTGTAGGCCTTGGTGATGTCAGAGACCACCTTGTCGATCCTGTCATTCAGACCATCGACCTCCTCGCCAAGCCTTGACTTCACTCCATCCGACGCTGTCTTCAGATCCTTTGAATATTTCTCCGTCAGACGGGTCTCAAGGTTAGTCATCGAGGTTTTGAGGCCAGCTATCTCGCCTTCGATCCCGCCGAGCTGGTCCACAATGGCGTTATACTGGTCCAAAGTCATGAATGTCGCATTAGCCCAGTCCTTGGTCTCCTTCAGTTCCTTGTCGATGTAGATTCTCAAATCCGAAATTTTCTTCTCAAGTTCGGCATCCTTTTTCTGAAGATACGAGATGGTGTTGTTGATTGAAGTCAGTTTGCCATTCAACTCGGTCTTCTCCGACTCCAGCAACGCAAGCAGCACGGCCTTGGCCTTGCCGAGGGAGTCAAGGACATATTCCTTGTCCGCCCTGTCGCTGTTTTTAAGATCCTCGACCGCTTTCTCAAGGCCGGTCTTCAATGCTGAGATGCTTTCCCCGTTCTCCGAGATTGCTTTCTCAAACTCCCCAGCTGTCTTCTGAAGGTTCGCGATCATTTCCTTCAGATCCGCATCGGCCTTCTCAAAATTGGAAATCGAGGAGTTGACCGAGACGACCTGACTCTCGATGGTGGCGATTTGGTTGTCCTCCATGGCGTCAAGCCTCTTGTGGATGTTGTCGATGTCCGGGGAGTAGTCCGCACATCCGAAGGACATCAACAGACACAGGGGCAGAACAATCCCGACGCCGACCCTTTCTAAAAAATTTGTCATAAGGTGTTGTGTTAAAATTCAATCGTAAATTTAGACAACACCTTCCAATGGACAATAAAAGCAGGGTAGTAGATTTCGTCAGACACACGAAATTTACTACCCTGCGATGAAATTTACCAACAAATTTACCGGATCAGCACTTAGATGTTTTGTGGCTTAGGCTGCACTACAATCTCTCAAACGGGTTGTCCGGATCACCGGTCCAGCGGTAAAGTCGGGTCCTGGAGTACTGGTTGCCGGTGACGGAACTCTTTCCCGGTTCCGCGAAATAGTACAGCCCACCGCCCACTGGACAAATACCGGTGGAACCGTACTTGAAGTAAAAGCCGGAAACAGGATTCTCCCGCGAACCGATCACCTTATGCTTCGTCCTGTCGTAGAGGACACCGGCCAACGACTTCTTGACAGGCTTTTCAGCCACGTCAAACACGAACAAGTCATAATTCTTGAATATGCCCTTGCGCCCCTTGTACACAGCCATGAACATCTTCCCCGTCTCCGCGTCGTAAGCCAGGTTCTGCACACCCCAGTTCGTGTTGCCCGTGTAGGCGAAATACTTGCTCAATGGTTTTGCCGGTCCTTCACCGTAGAAGTCTCCGAACTTGACTTTGCCGGCATATTCATTAAGCTTCCTGATGTCGTAGCGGAGCAGCACCTGATGGTTGTTGTCGTTGCGGCCAAGGTCGCCGTAGATGCCGTAAGCCACATAGAGATAGTTCTTTCCGCCTTTCTTGCCGAGTTCCGGAGCGATCGTCACGCCGTCGATTCCGGAGCAGCCGTAAAAATGCTCATATTCCTTGTCGGCAAAGCCGGTCATGTGGTAGTCCCTCGTGGCGTCCTTGACGCAGACGATGCGGAAAGCGTCATTGTCCTCGGAATCCATGCCGACCTCAGTCACCTTGTCCACATCGATGATGGCGATGTAGAACATCGAGCGTCCCTTGGCAAAAGAGGAAAGACCAGCTCCGATGACATCATCCTTGCATTCCAAAGAGGCATAAACCTTTCTGTCCGAGGGATTGAACGTCATCGCCCCAAGATGTCCTTGAATCCTGTCGATGGAGCCGAGTACCTTCCCTTCCATGTCAGTCTTGATGAAACTGGTCGTGAAAGAGAAGTACATGCTGCCTACAGCCTTGTCATAGGCGATTCCCTGAACGTGGTTCTTCGCGCCTTCAACGTAAATCTCTGTCGGAAGATTCTGTTCCGTCTGTGAATATGCGGCCACGGTCCCGGCCACAATCACCAATGCGGTCAACGCTATTTTTCTCATATTCTAAAATGTTATTGTTCTGTCCTTTGGTCACTTCGACAAGCTCAGCGACCAGTATCACTTGCGGTCACGGGACTTCCGGCCACTGAGCCTGTCGAAGTGACCTCCTGCCCAAATGACCTATCTATTATTGTCTTAACTCCCCAATCATCGCTCTGGCCACGGCAGCGGAAGCCCCCTCCCCCCCGAGCGCGTCACGGATCTCCTGATAGCCGGACAGCATCGCGGAGCGGTACTCCTCGTCCTCGATCATCCTGCGAACCTCGTTCAGCACGTTGTCCGGCGTGAAATAGTACTGCAGTAGCTCACGGAAACAAATCCGGTCAAGGATCAGATTGCCGAGGCTTATGTACTGAATCTTGATTATCATCTTGGCGATCAGGAAATTAATCTCGGCCCCCTTATAGGCCACAACCTGCGGTGTGCCGATCAGAGCACATTCCAGCGATGCCGTCCCGGAGTTGACCACGGCTGCCTTGGCGTGACGCATCACGGCATAACTCTGGCCGAAGACCACGCTGACATGTTCACGCCCACCGATATACTTGGTGTAGTCAGCCTCCGAGCGCGCGGGAGCGGCGGCCACCACAAAGCGGTATTCTGAATATTCAGGGATCGCGTGCAGTTTGTCGGCGAATGCCATGAAGGTAGGCATCATCGAGCTGATCTCCCCGTTTCTGGAGCCGGCCAGAAGGGCGATCATCGGTTTGTCCGGGAGTCCGGTCTTCGCCAGAAACTCCTCACGTGTCTCCTTAAAGGCCTCCGAGTTGTCAATGGCGTCAATCAGAGGATTACCTTTGTATATGAAGTCAACGCCTTTCTTCGTGAAGTACGGAATCTCGAACGGGAACACGATGAAAAGCTTGTCCACAAAGGCCTTGAGCTTCTTCACACGGCTCTCCCTTGAGGCCCAGACCTTCGGGGCGATGTAGTAGAAGACCTTGAATCCGGCCTTGTGGGCAAACTCGGCAACCCTGAAATTGAAGCCCGGATAGTCGATCAGGATCACCACGTCGGGCTTCCAGGCAAGGATGTCGGACGTGCAGTCCGTGAATCTTTTAGCGAAGGCCCTCGCATGAACCAGTATCTGGGTGAACCCGATGACGGCGCCGTCCTTATAGTCCTTGACAAGACCCGTTCCGTCCTGATGCCCGTGGTACACCTCGTCCATCAGCCCTCCACCCCAGAAACGGATGTCCGCCTGAGGATCCTCGGCATAGAGACCCCTCATGAGATTGGATCCGTGCAGATCCCCTGACGCCTCGCCTGCTATGATGTAATAACGCATAATCTATCCCGTAACGCGGACCGCTCCGTCCGCAGACATATTCATCAGACGCTCCCGGCGCCTATGCAATCCTTAAAAATCCTTGTTGAGCCCAAGTCCGTCCAGGCGGGCGATCTCCTCCCTGTCGGTATTGTCGACGTTGTGGGCGACAATGGAGATGTAGCCATCGGCCAGGATGTGGTGATCAGCCAGAATGTCTTCCGCCGGGGAATCGTCCTTGAATTCACCGACCATCATGTAAAGGGTCTCCCCGTCCTCGGCCTTCGGGAAGGATGTGTGCCCCAGATCCTCCGGACGAACGCCTCTTTTGGCGAAAAGCTCCGCGTCCCAAGGCTTGAACTCCTTCTCCCAATGTCCCAGCCCCTGATGCCCCACACGGATGCCCTTGACAGCCGATGCCGGAATATCAGGGAAATTGACATTATAATATATTCCTGACTTCGGATTGTGGTGCTTCCAAAGTTTTCTGAATATGTCGGGAAAATATTCATTGACAACGGAAAAGTCCGCGTCCATGCTCATCGTGTCGAGCGAGACGCCGATGCCTAATATTCCGTTCAAGGCCGCCTCCTCCGCCGCGCCAAGGGTCCCGGAATAGTTCGCCGCCGTGGCAGCGTTGGAGCCGTGATTGACACCGCAGACCACGACATCCGGCTTTTCCGGCCAGAATATCTCGTCCAGTCCATATTTTACGCAGCTTGCCGGAGTAGCGTCGAGGTAGGACCACCGCACCCCATCATTGGCGGGAAGTTCCTTGTAAGCGATCGCTCTGCCACCCATCGAGACTGCCATTGACATTCCGGACTGGTGAAATTTCGGTGCGACAGCCGTTATTCTGCCAAATTGACGCATCATGTCAGACAGCGCATGGATGCCACCTGCCTGATAGCCATCGTCATTTGTCAGCAGTATATTCAGTTCATTCGACATGCTATTAATATTTTAGCCCACAAATATATTAAATTCCGCAATTTTTTAATAATTTTGCATTGCTTTTGCAGTGAAAGGCTGCGGTTAAGTTGATTTGTTGAAAGTGTATTAACAACTTATTTAATATCTATTAAAAATGGTAAAACTTGGTATTAACGGATTTGGCCGTATCGGCCGTATGGTTTTCCGTGCAGCAGTTGAGAATTTCTCAAATGACATCGAGGTTGTAGGTATCAATGACCTTCTCGATCCAGAGTATCTTGCTTACATGCTCAAGTACGATTCAGTTCACGGAGCATTCAAGGGCGACGTAAAGGTTGAGGATGGACACCTTGTTGTCAACGGCAAGAAGATCCGTGTCACCGCCGAGATGGATCCTGCAAACCTTAAGTGGAACGAGGTTGAGGCTGACGTGGTTGTCGAGTCAACAGGTTTCTTCCTCACAGACGAGACCGCACGCAAGCACATCCAGGCCGGCGCTAAGAAAGTCATCATGTCCGCTCCTTCAAAGGACGCTACACCTATGTTCGTCTATGGTGTGAACCACAAGACCTACGCAGGCCAGGACATCATCTCCAACGCTTCCTGCACCACCAACTGCCTTGCCCCTATCACCAAGGTGCTCAACGACAAGTTCGGTGTCAAGAGAGGCCTCATGACAACCGTTCACGCCGCTACCGCCACCCAGAAGACCGTTGACGGACCTTCAAAGAAGGACTGGAGAGGTGGTCGTGGAATCCTCGAGAACATCATTCCTTCCTCAACAGGTGCAGCCAAGGCTGTAGGTAAGGTTCTTCCTGAACTCAACGGCAAACTTACCGGTATGTCTCTCCGTGTTCCTACATCAGACGTTTCTTTCGTAGACCTTACCTGCGAGCTCAACACTCCAGCCACCTACGATGAGATCTGCGCCGCCATGAAGGCTGCTTCAGAAGGCGAGCTCAAGGGCGTTCTCGGCTACACCGACGAGGCTCTTGTATCCACCGACTTCCGCAACGACGCCCGCACCTCTATCTTCGACGTGAAGGCCGGTATCCAGCTCGATCCTACATTCGTGAAGGTTTGCGCTTGGTACGACAATGAGTGGGGCTACTCCAACAAGGTGCTTGAGATGGCACGTGTTATCGCAAAATAATTCTTATATTTGCTGATAAGAAAGGCCGGGCCTTTGGGCCTGGCTTTTTTTATCAGCCATTTTACAAGAACATCACAACCCTTGAAGGTGGCCTCCAGGGCTAGATAAACAGCATTATTATTAAACAAAATGCGCTGATTCAGGCTTATTGCTCCTGACCGCGCGAAAAGGTACCACATCATGAAAAAAGTCGTTTTATCATTCATGTGCGCCGCAATGGTCTTCTCCGGATGCGGCACAATGTCAAAGACAGGACAGGGGACGCTCCTCGGCTCCGGAGCAGGAGCCATCATCGGAGCCGGAATCGGCGCCGCCATCGGTGACGGCAAGGGTGCCGCCATCGGCGCCGCCATCGGCACGGCTGTAGGCGCGGGCACAGGCGCTGTCATCGGCAAGAAGATGGACAAGAAGGCAGCTGAGCTTGAGGCTCTTGAGAACGCCCAGGTAGAGACCGTACAGGATCAGAACGGTCTCCAGGCCATCAAGGTCACCTTCAACAGCGGTATTCTCTTCCCAACCAACGGATCGACCCTGTCACAGAGTTCGAAGAACGAGCTCTCACAGTTCGCCTCCAAAATGAGTGACATGCAGGACACAGACATCACCATCTACGGCCACACTGACAACACAGGTTCAGACGCTGTCAACGAACGTCTTTCCAACGAGAGAGCGCAGTCGGTCGCCAACTACCTGAAGAACTGTGGCATCGCCTCTTCACGTATGACCACCGAAGGCAAGTCCTACTCCATGCCCGTGGCCGACAACTCCACCAAGGAAGGCCGCGCCCGGAACCGCCGTGTCGAGATCTACATCACCGCCAACAAGACGATGATCGAGAAGGCCGAGAACGGCACACTGTAGGGAATGAATATTCTTTATGAATATAACAGACGCGATGTCTGATGCCAATTGAGTATTACCGTATTCTATGGCAATCAGCCATTACACGTTACTGAATATTCATAAAGACAATACTGAATGCCGCGGAGCACAGAATCCGCAAAGCGAGTTAGGTTATATCGCACCTGACTCGCTTTTTTGTTTCTCGTTACCCCGTATTGACATTATGACAGCTGTATTTGCCGTAAACCAATAACCACATAGCGCATTTATCGTGACTCACCAGGCACAACATCAAGCTTTCTGAGGTATGAAAACCACTTCCATCACAATTTGGTACAGGAGAAGGGCCTCTGATGTACGAACTACACTCCGGAGCATGTTTGGTACAGGAGAGGGGCCTCTGGGGTACGAACCGCACTCCGAAACGTGTTCGGTACAGGAGAAGGGTCTTTGGGGTACGGACCGCACTCCGAAACGTGTTCGGTACAGGAGAAGGGCCTCTGGGGTACGAACTACTCTCTGGAGCATGTTTGGTACAGGAGAGGGGTCTCTGGGGTACGAACTACTCTCCGGAACGTGTTTGGTACAGGAGAGGGGCCTCTGGGGTACGAACTACTCTCCGGAACGTGGTACAGGAGAGGGGCCTCTGATGTACGGAATGCTCCACAAAACACCCTTGGTACAGGAAAATGGGCTATAGTGTACAGAATAAACGAAAAGAGAATACCGGTACAAGGGCTTTATTTTATAAGATTAACGATTACAATATTAACTGAGATATTCGATAACTATGAAGAATTACAATGAAAATGAAAGAAGTTGCGAGGCAACATTCTTTAGTGCCGGGCCTTATTGGCACGCTTACACCTTAGGAAAAGAGACCCCGATTCTCTTTACTGGCTCTGATGACTTAAGATTTGCGATGAACGTTATAGCTCAGGCTGCGGACAAGTTCCCGGAATTATGGATCATCGCTTTTGAAGTGATGAACAATCATTTTCATTTCGTGATTTCCGGTAGCGAGTCAGCCATCCAAGCATTCTTTGAGTTTATCCGGAAACGGATTTTCAGATCGGTACCTGGAATCAAGTACGCCAAGTTGACGATAAAGCCTATCAAAGATCTTCACTCTCTTAGAAACAACATCATCTACACAAACAGAAACGGCTACGTGGCGGATCCCAATTACACTCCGTTCAGTTATCCGTGGGGAACAGGATGTTATTATTTCACACAATTTCCACTGGAAAAGACATATTCGGACCTCTACACCGGAGCAAGACGAAAGATGTTCAGAGGTCGTGCACCTGAACTTCCAGGAGACTGGAGAATGATTGATGGATATATTGCCCCTAAATCCTATTGTGCGATCATATTCGGAATGGCGATATTCAGGGACGCGCATCATTATTTTTCTATGGTCAGCAAGAACGTAGAGGCCTACAGCGAATTGGCCGCCGAGATTGAGGATGGAGAGTTTCTTACAGACACTGAACTATTTACACAGGTAACCAAGATTATAAAGTCCGGCTACGGGCTAAATGCCTTGAAAGATTTAAGCAAGGCTCAGAAGTTGGATCTGGCCCGAAAACTCCACTACGACTACTGTTCATCCAACGGGCAGATCCGTCGCACGCTTGGTTTGACACAGTACGAAGTGGACTCATTATTTCCATTAAGTGCAGACAAAAACAGATGACTGTCATCCGCCTAAATATAGTGAGCAGAGTTCGGTTCAAAAAAGGTTGATTCGCGGCACAAAACGAGGTAAGGGGCACGGTTGGTACACGGGAAGGGATTCCGAGGTACGGAACGGGGTGAGGGGCACGGTTGGTACACGGGAGAGCTTGCTGAGGTACGGAACGGGGTGAGGGGCATAGTTGGTACACGGGAGGGGCTTCTGAGGTACGGAACGGGATGGAGGACACGGTTGGCACACAGGATGGGCTTCTGAGGTACGGAACGGGGTGAGGGGCACGGTTGGTACACGGGAGGGCTTCTGCGGTACGGAACGGGGTGGAGGACACGGTTGGTACACGGGAGGGGCTTCTGCGGTACGGAACGGGGTGGAGGACACGGTTGGTACACCACAATGGGTACTGGTGTACGAAATGTATGGAAAGAAGGATTTATACACAAGATGAAGCCACACCGAAGCCAACACGCGGCAGATGAGACCGGCGTGCGGAGGAAAAGGCGAAGGAAAAAAAGCTGGAAAGGGAGAAGGAGGACTGAGGAGGAAAGGACTGAGGAGGAAAGGACTGAGGAGGAAAGGACTGAGGGATCAATACTGTCGAGGGCCGAAGATGGAGGTGCCGATGCGGACGATGGTGGCGCCGTGGCGGATGGCTAGGGGCCAGTCGTGGGACATTCCGATGGAGAGCTCGGTGAAGTCGGTCAGCTGGGGATAACGGGTGTCCAGACGTTGCTTGAAGGACTGGATGCGGGCGAAATCTGACTCTACGACAGTGTCGTCATCGGTGTGGGTGGCCATGCCCATCAGGCCGTGGATGCGGACGTGCTGATAGGAACGGCCGCCAGCATATTCATCAAGGATGGATTCGATTTCCTGCTCGGTGAAGCCGCCTTTGGTGAGTTCGGCGCCGAGGTGAAGTTCCAGCAGGACATTGACGGTTCGGGAATTGACCGAGGCCCAGTTGTCGATCAGGTCCAGCAGGTGGCGGGAGTCCACGGACTCGACCAAGTAGGCGTACGGAAGAACCAACTTCAGTTTGTTGGTCTGAAGATGGCCGATGAAATGCCATTCGATGTCCTGCGGGAGCTGTAGGGCTTTGGCGGCGAACTCCTGAGGACGGTTCTCTCCGAAACAACGCTGGCCGGCCTGATAGGCGGTCAGAATGTCCGGGAACGGATGGAATTTGGAAACTGCCACCAGTTTAACCCCCGATGGCAGTTCCTTTTTGATATTATTAAGATTCTCTTCTATCATTCCGTAAAGGATTTACTGGAATCAAAAAAGTCTTTATTATTTGAATATTGTTTACGTCCCTCCCTCCTAAATCAGGAATCCTGTTAAAAGTGTCAAATAAAAGAGAATACTCCTAAAATTCAGACAACAAAACCTAAACAAATTCAAAATATTCATTTAGCCTGGCTTAGCGGCGGCCTTTCTGCTGCTCCCTCTGCATCTGTGCCTGCATCCTCTGAGCCTCCTCAAGACGCTGCTGCCACTTGCTCTTAGGCATCTTCTTGCCCTCGGTGGCCTTCAGTTTGGCAAGAATCTCGTCCGGATTCACGAACCACTTTCTGATCACCCAGGTCTCAAGCATTGTGATGAGGTTGGAAAGAAGGTAGTAGTAACTCAAACCGGCTGAGAGGCTGTTACAGATGAAGAACATCATAATCGGCATCATCCACACGCTCATAAAGCGCATCGAAGCCATCTGCGGGTCGTTGGCGCCTGGCTGGGACGCGGTCGTGATCTTCGAATAGAAGAACATTGACACCGCCATCAGCAAAGCGAACAATGAGAGATGGTCTCCGATCAGCGGAATCCTCGTGCCGAAATCGATGATCGAATCGTACGAACTCAGGTCATCGGCCCATAGGAAAGACTGCTGGCGCAATTCGATAGATGCCGGGAAAAAGCGGAACATCGCCCAAAGGATCGGGAACTGGAGCAGCATCGGCAGACAGCCACCCATCGGGCTGATTCCTGCCCTCTTGTAGAGATCCATCTGGGCCTGCTGCTTCTTGAGAGCGTCCTCCTGCTTAGGATACTTTTCGTTCAGTTTGTCAATCTCCGGTTTTATAGCCTGCATCTTGGCCGAAGAAGAGTACGACTTGTAGGCGAAAGGAAGGACCACGATCTTTATGAATATGGTCATAAGCAGGATTATGATTCCGAAGTTGGAGATGAACCTGTGCAGGAAGTCGAACAGAGGGATGATCACGAATCGGGTGAACCAACCCACGAGCCAACCTCCCAGAGGAATGATCTTCTCGTACTTCTGGTCGTATGACTTCAAGGTTCTGAAATGGTTAGGGCCGAAGTAGAACTCGAACGGAACCACTGTCTCATGCTGCCCAGGCTGGAAATCCATCCTCATACGAGCCTCACCCGTCATTAGGTTATGGCTCTCGTCATCCTCCGGGAAATAGTTCAGAGCGAAATCAGCCGACGCGAACTCCTGCGGAGCCCTCATTATGGCCGAGAAGAACTGTTGCTGGAAAGCGAACCAAGACACCCTGGCATCGACACGCTTCTGCGCGTTGCGTCCTTTGGCGATGTCCTCCGGCTTCTTCTCTCCGTTGAAATAGTAGTCGAGCTTAGAGTACTGAACCTCACCCTTGTATCCCTTCTCCATCCTCGGCATGGTCACGAAATAGTCCACATCGAAAGAGAAAACATTCTTTGGAATGACATTCTCCATCCCGACGAACGAGAGGTAGTTCTTCACTGAATATGCCCCCTCGGCGATCGTGTACCTCTGCTCGATGTAGCCACCTCCGGCGAACGGAAGGCGCATCGCAAGAGATGTGTCCGTCTTCTCGGCGACCACAAAGTTGAAATCAGCCGTGTTGATCGTCTCGCCGGCATAGATCTGAATATCATAGCGGCTCATCTCCGGCTTGAAGAGGTAAAGCTCGCCGCCGCCGTAAGCGTTATATTCCTTCAGTCTTGCCGAATATGGCTGCGCTCCCTTCGTGGTGAAAGCCACCTCGAACTTGTCGTTGGACAAAGTGACGATCTGTGCCTCGCCTGAATGTGCGGCCTCAAGAAGAGAATCCTTGTAGATGCTCACCGGAGCAGCCACCTGCACTACCGAAGCCGTGTCTGAGGACAGTCTCTGCGCCGCCTCAACGGCGGCTATCGAATCTGATTGAATCTGCTTGACAAGCGCTATCGAGTCCAACTGTGCCTGATAGGCCGCCTGTTTCTGATACTGCTTGTTCTGATAGAAGGTAAAGCCGAACAGGAGCAAGCCTATCAGGACAATACCTGTGATTGTGTTCTTGTCCATCCCCTGATTACTTCTCTTCTTCGCTCACCTCTGCCTTGCGGATCTTAGCCTCAAGATCCTTCAACTCCTGCTTCGCGGCGTCGATCCTCTCCTGCATCTTCTGGATCAGAGGAGCGGAGTTCTTCGATGACGAGAAGAAACCGATGTTGTTCTCGTAGGTGTCAATGTCCTGCTGGAGCTTGTTGTATTGCTGAACAAGACGATCCTTCTCGCTGAGCGGCTTTCTGGAGAACCCTCCGTTCCTGCCCCCATTGCCGGAACCCTGTCTCGGAGCCCTCAAAGAAAAATCCGGGAACTTGGTCTGCATGGCCTCTGTGTAGGCTGCCTGGACGGCATCCTTCTCCTTGAACGGAACGAAGCCTATTCCCTGCCACTTCTCGACAAAGGCGCGGGCCGCCTCACGATCAGCAGTGGCGTCGCCTGAGAGGACATATTCATTGATCTCCTCGATGAGTGCCTTCTTGGCCTTGAGGTTGCCGTGGAAGTCGTTCTCCGGTTTGGCGTTCTTGTCGCGCTCGTTGAAGAACTCGTCGCAGGCGGCGCGGAAACGCTTCCAAAGCTGCTCGGACTTCTTGCGAGGCACGGCACCGATCTCCTTCCACTGCTTCTGCAGGGCGATCAGGGCCTCGGTGGTCTTCTTCCACTCCTTGCTGTCCTTCAAGGCCTCGGCCTGCTCGATCAGGGAGAGCTTCTTCTCCATATTCTCGTTCATGGAGTCCTTGAACCGGGTGTAATATTCCCTCTTGCGGGTGAAGAACTTGTCGCAGGCGGCACGGAAGCGGTCGTAGATCTTCTGGTTCTCCTTTCTGGTGGCGAAACCGATGGTCCTCCAGGTCTTCTGGATCTCCTCGATCTCGGTCGAAAGGGCGTTCCACTCGTTTGAGGACTTGACTTCCTTCCCGGCGATGGCCTCCACCTGCTCGCAGAGCTTGGTCTTTTCAGCAAGATTCTCCTGCTGCTTCTCCTTCTGTCCCTCGAAGTAGGCCTGATATTTCTTGTTGATCACGGCTGTGGCGGCCTTGAAGCGATCCCAGATGGAATCACGGTACTCCTTGGCCACTGGACCGAATTCCTTCCACTGCTCGTGAAGCTTCTGAAGCTCGCGGAAAGCCTCGACGACATTCTCATTCTCTGAGAGTTTCTCCGCGGCCTCGCAGAAGCCTTCCTTGGCCTCAAGATTCTTCTTGAAATCAAGGTCGCGAAGGTCACGGTTGATCTTCACCATGTCGTAGAACTTCTCCACATAGAACTGGTATGTGTCGTTCAGGTCACGGAACTTCGTGGCCGGAACCGGACCGATCTCCCTCCAGCGGTTCTGGAGCTCACGGAAAGCCGGGAATGTGGAGTTCACATCCTCCTGCTTCTCCACGAGGTTCTTAAGGTCCTCGATGACAGCCTGCTTCCGGACGTAGTTCTCCTCCCTCTGGGCATCCTGCTGGCGGTTATATTCAGCGCGCTCTTTCTTATAGTTGGCATAAACGCCCTTGAACGCGGTCTCCATGGCCTCGAACGGATTATCCTTCACTTCCTCGGTCTGGGCCGCAGGGGTCACCTCATCTATGACATCCTCCCTTGACGAAGGCTCGTCAACCTTCGCTCCAAAGCCGGCCTCGGCCTTCTCCTTCGAGAGTTTCTTGTAGAAAGCGGACTTGATGGCCTCAGCCTCCTTGTACCTCTTCATCCTGTCTTCGGCCTGGGAAAGTTTGTCGAACATGTCCGACAACTCGGCGAGCGTGAGACTTCCGAGATCGACCGGAATCACTCCGCCTTCCTCGTCCCCGACGGCTTCCTCTCCTCCATCAATCGCGTCAACCACCTCCTGTGGGACTTCCGGGGCATTGTCCGCGGCCTCGACAGCCACTTCCTGCACCTCAGGATTTTCTACATTCTCATTGAGAGCCTTTGGAGCTTCCTCTACATCTGGGGTCTGGTTAACCTCAGGAATATTACCTTCACTCATAAAGCAGTTTAATTATAAGAGTTTCAACATATCCGCAAATATACCTAAAAAAACAATTAAAAAGCCTATTTTTGCAAAAAGGAAAAACAATATTCTATGCGAATTGACATTCTTACAGTCGTTCCGGAGCTTCTGGACAGCCCGCTGAGCCACTCGATCGTGGGCCGGGCGATCAAGAAAGGTCTGGTCGAAATACACGTCCACAACATCCGGAAATATGGCCTCGGCCCGCGTGCCACGGTGGATGACTACTGCTACGGCGGCGACGCGGGGATGGTGATGATGATCGAGCCGGTGGAGAAAATGATCGACGAGCTGAAGGCGGAGCGGGAATATGACGATGTCATCTACATGTCCCCGGACGGGGAGCGTCTGACTCAAAGAATATCCAATGAGCTTTCCCTGAAGGAGAATCTTATCCTCCTCTGCGGCCATTATAAAGGAATAGACCACCGGATCAGGGAGCATCTGGTGACCCGCGAGATCTCCGTGGGCGACTATGTGGTCAGCGGCGGCGAGATTCCGGCGGCCCTGCTGGCGGACTCGATCGTGAGGCTGATCCCGGGAGCGTTGTCCGACGAGACCTCAGCCCTGAGTGACAGTTTCCAGGACGGGCTCCTCTCCCCTCCTGTTTACACGAGACCGGCCGACTACAAAGGCTGGAAGGTGCCGGAGGTCCTTCTGAGCGGCAATCCGAAACTGATCCGTGAATGGCAGGACGAGCAGGCTCTTGAGCGGACAAAGCTTCTCCGGCCAGAGTTGCTTGGGGACTCCGGCGGAAAGCGCGGTTAGTATCTCGTCAAAGATAAGAGGTCGTGAAAAAATCTTCATTTTTCTTCCCGCATTTCAGTCAGACAGCACCGCTGTCTTCCTTGGAAGAAGCGGTCGGACCTGAAGTTTTTCACTCTCAACCCGGCACCCGAACCGAGAGCAATCGAACTTGTCCGGGTTGCCGAGGTGAGCAGCAGGGGAAGAACTTGCTCTTAACCTTCAAACAAACAATTCAAAACAGCTTCTAAAAAAACTCCCGACAAGAATAATCGGAAGATATTGATAATCAGGGACAAAGGTAACTACCCAGGTAAAACGTTTAAAACTTTTCCGGAAAAAGACTTGTTTAAACGTTTTTTTTGACTATTTTTGTCATCGGAAATGTGAGATACATCACACTCTAACGACAATGACCTTCTTTCAAAATAAGGTAATACACTACTAACTAACCTAAAAAAGTCCGCAGCGATGTGGGCTTTTTTATTTTCATGCCCAGTACCTCTTTTTGCAAGCCACGGCCACGCCATTCAGCCTTGCACGCCACCGTAGCCTATACTGCCGTGGCTGACCCTCTCTTCAAATGCCGGGTAGGCCACACAACTCTGCACTGCACACGCCTCTGAGGCCTTGTCCTGTGGCCGTGGCTTGCAAAAAATGCGAATATGAACCTAAGAAGCTGTTTTGAATTGTTTGAAATGTTCTTTGAGGTGAAAAATCTTCAT
>OKUO01000277.1_pt1 | contig 19492 bp, 16 predicted proteins | sample 1606481 | NCBI WGS metagenome assembly OKUO01 (sample SAMEA3882503, study PRJEB24775) | human gut metagenome | biome: human-associated habitat; feature: intestine environment; material: feces | place: Netherlands | collected 2009/2010
ACCGCCAGTTGCTTTCCCACCGGATCAGAAATCCCGGACTTTTCCGCAATCGCCTCCTGCCGCTTTTCTTCCTCTTCTATCCACAGCGCAAGCCTTTCCTCATCCCACTTATCCACATCATCCGCGAGACTATACACAACAAAAAAGACCTGCTCCCTGCCGTCTCCCGTCATCTCAAACCGAATCCGATGATTCACAACAGCACTTCCAATGCCATCTCTTCCATCCCGCGCATCCTGCTCAAAAAACAAATCCCTCCAGACCCTCTCCTTCTCCATCTGAAGCTCCCCATTCGTTCCATAAGAAAGAATCACACCGTTGCTCGCAATACACTTCCGGTCCACCGCAAAATCCTGCCCCTCCTGCAGCTGCTCCCCCTTTGCAGCAAACCGCATCACCGGCCGAACCGAAAAACTCCCCTTCTTCCCACTTCTCACCCGATACCGGACAAGAACCGTATTCTCCCCCTGAACCATCCCAATCGTCTTCTCAATCTCAACCCCCTTCACCCGGTAAAACCATACCGGCAGACTCCCCATCTCAAACCCTTCCAGAAACCGAAACCCCTCCACATTCTGCGTCCGATTCACAAACTCCTGTGAAAACAGCTCCGTCTCCTCACCATCCACCTCCAACGTCTCCCAGACATTCGAAATCAGATGCTCCCGCACCGTAGGCGCCTTCAGCGCCCCCATCAACAGCGCCTGATCATTCCTCGCCGCATTCCCCATCACCGTCAGCGAACAATAACCTCCCAGTCCGTTCGTCAGCAAAAAACACTTCTTTTCCCCACTCCGAAAATCCATCCACTCTGAAGCATTCAGTCGAATCCTATCCATACCCCAAAACCTCCAAATTTCACACAATATCTTCCCGAAACTTTTCTGTTCTCATAAAATCAAGCACAAAAAACTCCGAAAATATTTTTTTTCATTCTATCTCCAAACGTTGCACCAGTCAACAAACTCACGCCGATTCGCCCTCCGGGCAGATCCAGACCACTCCTCCCGTCCTCCAACCCCAGGATCTGGCTCCGGCGTCGTGGCATCTGCAAATCGCTCTGTATCTTTTCAATCTGTTCGCTGTTTACCTGTTCAAAATAGTTGTCATACCCGCTGAAAATCACCGTTTCCGTCCCCGGATACTCCTCATGAATCCGGGAAAGAAGCTCAATTCCGTCCATGAACGGCATATTGATGTCGGTCAGCAGTACGTCTATCTTCTCTTTTTCAAACACCTCCAGTGCCTCCTCCCCATTGGAGGCCTCCAGAATATTCTCCCGGATATTCATCCACGAAAGCAGCATCCGAATTCCCTTTCGCTCTATCATTTCGTCATCTACAATCAGATATGTGTACATGTAGTTATTTCTCTTTCTAAGCAGCATTACATATTATTTCTATAATACCATTTTTCGTTTAAAATTGTATAGCTTTTGCCGCTCAAAACCGTTCCCGGAAACACCGGAGCCGTAACCATTTCAAAAAAAATGAAATCCGGAACGGTCTCCGATTTTTCGATCCGTTCCGGATTTTGTTTTTCACTTCTGTTTTTGCTTTTTATTTTTGATTTTCACTTCTGCTTTCCGTTCTGAAATCCTGCTTTTCCTCAATGAATAAAGAACGCGTCCTCTTCCTCGTCTTCCACAACCGGTGTCATCGGATTATACTCGGTTTCTACCAGCTTCTTCACCAGCTCGTGATCGAAGTTGCGGCGGATTTCACAGGTTCTGTCGAAAATCATGGTTGCTTCATCCCCCGGGGTGCATGCCGGCCAGTTCGGGAGGGATGGGGTTTCCGGGCTTCCGTAGCGGGCAAAGTTGATCCAGGCGGTGGCCATACGCTCCTGCAGACGGTCTGTTTCGCCCGGGACATTGCATACGGCGATGCGGTCGATGTTATGGAATACGAACGGAATCTCGGCACAATGCCATGCGGCTTTTCCGCCATCGATCGGGAATTCATAGGTAAACTGATAGGAATAAGTCGGCGCTTCTGTAAACTCCGATTTCTGACGAATGAATTCGATCGTTGCCGGACGGAAGAACGTATCCACAGACCACAGGTCGGCAATTGTTTTGTCCGGATATGCTTTTTCAAAAAGAGAAATCAGCTCCGGCGTTGCATCGCCATATTTTCTCGTCAGGAACGCAATCTGTTCCTCACGGTTCATCTCATGTTTTCCCGGCACAACCGGTCCAAAATCAAACTCACCGATGTTGGTTCCTGCCAGCACAGGAATCGTTTTAGCGTGATCCGTAAATCCGCACTTGATCGGATTTCCGTGGAACCAGCCATTCTCCATCGGTCCCTGTCCGATATAGCAGCCTTTCGCAGCAACCTCTGCCTCAACTTTATTGTACGCATTTGACAGCTCATAATACGGGATCGTCTCAAGCTTCTCCACCTCGGACTCGTCCAGATTCAGTTCTTTTAACAGAGCCTTCACAATCGCGGTGCCGTCTCCGTCCTCTTTCTGATAAACCTTTGCCTCATAAACACCGCTCTCGATGATACCCTTCTGGAACAGGCCGTCTGCTGCCGGCGTATTCATCAGCGTTGCTACCTTCATACCGCCGCCGGACTGACCGAAAATCGTAACATTCTCCGGGTCTCCGCCGAATGCCGCGATATTGTCATGTACCCACTGCAATGCAGCTACCATATCTGCGTTTCCTGCATTCGCAGAATTTTTGTATTTTTCGCCAAACGGCGAGAGATCGAGATAACCGAGGATATTCAGCCGATGGTTCACGGAAACAACAACGACATCACCGAACTCGCTTAAGTGATCCCCCTCATATGCCACATGCTCAATCGCAGAGCCGGCGCTGAAGCCGCCGCCGTGGAGCCATACCATGACCGGCTTTTTCGCACCCGGATCAAGACTCTGTGTCCAGACATTCAGGTTCTGGCAATGCTCGTCCTGCGGCCAGTAACGATGCGGTACCAGCACCTCCATGTTCGGCTCATCCTGCTTTAAAAGCGGACATACATAGCCGTATGCCAGCGCATTTTTGATTCCTTTCCATGGTTTCACCGGCTGTGGCATCTGGAAACGGTCCGCCTCAGCGTAATGGATTCCATGAAACGCGTATGTCGTATTCAGGCGGAAGCCGCGTACCTTTCCCGCCTTTGTCTCTACTACCGGATCTGTTTTACTGCATACAAAATAATCTCCCATATTTCAGTTACCTTCTTTCTATCCTGTTCTGTGACGCGCAGTTTCCAAAAAACCACCGCAAAATCCCCCTGATCTTTCCGTTTTTGCACCGGTCTTTGAAGCATCTGTTGTTTTTGCATTTACGCATCTGCTCCCTATTATACCAGACAATTTTTTCAGAAACAATTCTTTTCACTTTTATTTTCGGCTGTTTATATCAACAAAGTCCGAAAATCGCGTCAAAAATGGATATTTCCATCACAACTTCAAAGTGCTACAATAAAAAAGAAGGTAAAATCAACGTAAAAAAGGGGACTACTATGACGAAAACAGTACAAAAGAGCAAAGCCCGCGATATGACCCAGGGCTCTATCTGGAAGCAGCTTCTTCTCTTCTCGCTTCCGCTGATGGCCGGAAATCTCTTCCAGCAGCTTTACAACACCGTTGACAGCATCGTTGTCGGCAACTTTGTCGGCAAGGAAGCACTCGCCGCCGTCGGCTCCGTCGGTCCGATCATCAATTCTCTGATCGGCTTTTTCATGGGACTTTCCACCGGTGCCGGTGTCATTATCTCTCAGTATTATGGCGCAAAGGCGGATGAAAAGGTCAGCCGCACCGTCAGCACGACACTGGTGATGACGTTTATTCTCTCCATTGTCTTTACCATTCTCGGCATTCTCATCACGCCGTACATGCTCCGCATGATGAGCACACCGGACGATGTCATCCGTGAGTCGGCAACGTATCTTAAAATTTACTTTGGCGGTGTTGCCGGTCTGATGTTCTACAACATGGGCTCCGGCGTTCTCCGCGCTGTCGGCGATTCCCGCCATCCGCTGTATTTCCTGATTTTTTCCGCTGTTGTCAATACCGTGCTCGATCTTTTGTTTGTCGTTTCCTTCGGCATGGGAATCGAGGGTGTGGCGCTTGCAACCGTTATTGCACAGTGCCTTTCGGCGGTTCTGACGCTGTATGTGCTGACCACAACAGACGGCCCATACCGCATCTGTTGGAAAAAGCTCTGCATGGACTGGTCTTTGCTGTACCGCATCGTCTGCGTCGGACTGCCGGCAGCGATCCAGCAGATGGTGACTTCCGTTTCCAACGTTTTCGTGCAGTCCTATATCAATGTATTCGGCTCGGATGTTATGGCGGGCTGGAGTGCCTGCATGAAAATCGACCAGTTTATGATGCTGCCGATGATGAGTGTTGGTCTTGCTTCGACCACCTTCACCGGACAGAACGTCGGTGCCAGCTACATTGACCGTGCAAAGAAGGGTGCTACAACCGCATTCCTGCTTGCTGAGCTTGTAACCATTGTGATGATGATTCCTCTGCTGATTTTCGCTCCGCAAATGGTTTATCTGTTTAACCAGGAGGCAGCTGTGATTCGTTACGGAACCCTGTTCCTGTATCTGCTCTCCCCGTTCTACATTCTCTGCTGCGTCAACCAGGTTTATTCCAACGTCCTGCGTGGCGCAGGAGACACCAGAACACCAATGATCGTAATGCTCGGAAGCTTCGTCGTGTTCCGCCAGATTTACCTGTTTGTGATGTCTCATATATTTGATTCCACCATTCCGATTGCACTTGGTTATCCGGCGGGATGGCTGGTATGCAGTGTTCTGATTTATGCCTGCTATCGGAAATTCCGGTGGAATAAAGGAATGCGGAAAAACTGAAGGATTCCTTTCCTGACATAAGCAAAAGGGGCTGTTGCACTAAGAAAATGAACGTAGTGCGACAGCCCCTTTTTTCGCATTATTTTTTCAGGAGTGCTGCTGAATGCTCTTCAGTTAAAATAACTCCGCAATCGCCGCGATCTTCTCACAGTTTTCCGGCAGCGGGTCGTTTATTTTCGGTGACTGGCGCGTTGCCACGTAACGGCTTGCAATTCCGGCAGAGGCTGCACCGTGGCAGTCAGCGATATCGTCATTTCCTGTCATCAGGCATTCTGCCGGATCGAGGTGATACTGCTTCAGCAGCATCTCATAAAACGCCGGATCCGGTTTTTTCACACCGGCATCCGACGAGAGCAGGATTCCATCAAAGTATTTCGTAAGGCCGAGCAGGGAAATTTCCGGCGCGGTGAAAAGCGCCTGTGCGTTGGACAGCAGAAAAACCTTCTTTCCTGCGTCTTTTAAACGCTGCAGCATTTCTGGCACGCCGGGGAACAGTTTCAGTTCTTCTATCGAAATCGCACGGAACATTTTCGCCAGATCTGCAATTTCTTCTTCCGTTACCGAAACAGCCTGATCCTCAAACAGCTGCCGGAACACATCCGCAATGTCGATTTCCGGTACATGGCTGCCGCGGCATTCCATTCTAAGCGCAGCTTCCTGCTCTTTGATTTTTGTCTCATACGCCATCCGGAGTTCTTTCGGCTCATAGGCGGCCCCTTTCATGCCGAAGAACAGGCTCATTTTTTTCCAGAGATACGCTTTCTTTTCATTCGTATGTATATCTACCAGAGTTCCATATAAATCAAAAATATAATTCTGATACATCCTTCATCATCCTTTCTTACGGAAAGTTTTCCACACGACACGTATTCTACCAGACTTTTCTCCACAATTCCATGTCTTTTTTCCAGACTTCCTATCTTTTTTCTCCACCCAGACTGTCCATCAAACCAGATCGTTGAAACCTGTTTTGTCTTGCTCTCTGTAAGAAAGAATCCTGCCCGGAGGGCTTTTTACTTTATCGGAAAATTCAACGAAGTTTCCGGTAACGTAAAAAAAATTCCCCCGTACAGATTTTGTCCGCAACAGGGGAATTCATTACATCTCACAGTTTCCTGCGAATTGTAATCTTTGATTTACTTTCTCGCATCCAGAATTTCTTTCACCAGACGAATATACTCCGGTGTCGTTCCGCAGCAGCCGCCGACAATGCCTGCACCCACGTCTACCAGAATGTTCATATATTTTGCAAACGTCGGCGCATCCATGCTGTAGATTGCCTCACCGGTCGGCGTGATTTTCGGCAGGCCGGCATTCGGTTTTACGATAACCGGTACTCTTGCTACTTTTTTCATGGAATTTACGACTGCCTCAAGCTGATCCGGTCCGACCGAGCAGTTCAGTCCTACGGCGGATGCTCCCATTTCCTGCAGTGTCTCAACTGCTTCCACAGCGTTTCCGCCGAACAGGGCAGAACCGTCTGCTTCCAGCGTCAGAGAACACATAATCGGCAGATCGCAGACAGAAAGTGCAGCATCCATAAAGACACACGTTTCGTCTACGCTCAGCATCGTCTCCGCTACCAGAAGATCAACTCCTGCATTTGCTACCGCTGTTACCTGCTCTGTGTAGGATTCCAGCAGCTCTTCATAAGAGAGATCGCCTTTGGGCTGCAGCATTTTTCCTGGTGTAGAAAAATCTCCCGCGATCAGCGCACCTGTTCCGGCAAGCGCTTTTTTCGAGATGTCCACCAGGCGTGCATTCAGCTCCTCCACCTCGTTTTCTCTTCCATAATCCGCTAATTTCAGTCTGTTTGCACCAAAGGTCGGCGCATAGACAATCTGGCTTCCCGCCTCCACGTAAGCCTTCTGTAAATTTGCCAGAATATCAGGGTGCTCCAGAACCCAAAGCTCTGTACTGACTCCTTTTGGCATTCCCGCTTTTGTCAGATTTGATCCGGTTGCGCCATCCAATAAAATGACACCTGCTCCGGCAAGCTGTTCAAATTCTTCTCTTGTCATTTTCTTTTCTCCATTCTGCCCGAGTTACCTGCAGCACATGTCCGCGTATACTGACAAATCCCGGCTGTTTTTTCTGAACCTGCCGCGCTTTTCGCGTCAAATTCATGTTCAGTATAGCATTGTATTGTTTTCCCGACAAGTAGAAAAGAGGTATCCGTTTTGGATACCCCTTCTCCTGTTTCCGTTCACGGATGTTCAGCAAACCCTGACATCCTTAATCATGATGCGCGTCTGAATGATGTGTCTCCGAATGATGCGTCTCCGAATGATGTGTCCTGCCCGAGCTGTTCCCCCCACCGGACGGGGTATTCTTCGGTGACCCCGGAGACAAATTTGTTCCCTGGTTCACACGGGTTGCTTTCTGTCCATTTTCCACCTGCGAGGATGCCGATACCGTTGAAACACCCGAATCGGAACTGTTTTCCGTTGCAGCATTTTTTCCACATGCAACGAAAGCCAGTACTGCTGTACCGACAAGTACGGAAATTACTGCCTTCTTCATTTCTCCACCTTCTTTCCTGGTACATCGTTTTCGCCTGAACATTAGAGCATATCTGAAAAATTATTTCCGCAATCTGTGAGACACACTCTGGTTGTAATTTCATTTTAAATAAACTTCTTACTATTGTCAATTTACTCTACAAATTCCCTATTATTTTCTTTTTTTGTAACGATTCAGAGCCATGCGAAATGGAAGAAAAATCGCGAATCATGTTTACATGAATGAGCTATTTTTCTGGAATTTCATATGGCGAGAAGCAACATCGAGATGCAGCGTAAGCGGAATCGAGATGGGGCTCTGAATCGTTACCTTTTTTGTTCCAAAATATTTTCAGACACAAACAGCAGCCGGACCCCTCTCCCGGATCCGGCTGCCGTTTGTCCTGTATCGTATGCTTTTATTCTGCAGTGCTTGAAGACGTCGAAGCAGTGCCTGTGCTGCTTGTCGATGTCGTTTCGGTACTGCCTGATGTCGTGCTGTCAGACGTTGTACTGTCCGTTGTTGTGCTGTCGGTTGTGGTTCCATCTGTGGAATCTGTAGAAGCGCTGTCAACTGTCATCGTATACAGATCTGCGTCCGTTACTTCAAGCTTTTTCCAGTTGGATGCGACCTTGATATCGCTCTCCTTTACCCATCCATCCAGTGTATCGTTGTACTTATCCGATTTGCGGTTGGAAATGATGGTCTGTCTTCTGGACTCGGTTTTATCCTCGTCGAATGCTTTATCTACACGGATCACATAATATGCATCGTCGCCTTCGATGACACCGTCATAATACTCGCCATCCTTCAGCTTTGCTGCTTCTTCCGCTACTTTATCTCCAAGAGAACAGGTATCGTCATCGTCTTTCTCCGATCCGGTTCCAAAGGATGTCTCGGAAGAGGTCAGATATGAAACTTCTGAGGAGGAATCGCTGTCGGAACTGCTCGATGTGCTCGCGCTTGAAGCGTCGGATGCGCTTGTGTCGGAAGCATCGGAAGAAGAACTGCTCTCATCGGAGCCATCTGCAGAATCGGTGGAATCTGCGGTATTCTCCGCATTTAACTGATCGTTCAGCTCCTTGCGCAGATCAGTAAACGATGCGGCTGCAGGATCCTCAGACTCTTTTAAGAGATCCAGGAATCTCTGTGCGATTTCTTTCTTTGCCGCTTTTTCCTCGTCCGTCAAATCAATCGTTTTTCCATCGTCATCCTTCTCGGTTCCTGCTGTGGATACCGTGATGTAGCTGATGGAGGTCTGCTTTGCCTCTTCATCGGATACCTCGGTATCTACATCTGCGATGATCGGATCATAAATTTTGGTCTGAATAACATACAGCTCCAGTGCATCCTGGATGTCCTCAACGGTTGCGTGCAGCTTTTTCATCACATCGTCACCGTTCTTATCTGCGAATGCCTGTGCAGCCTCTTTCGCCTGCTGTTTTTCCTCGTCTGTCAGGGAAATTCCGTATTCCTCTGCGTGCTGCCGCATCAGAAGCTCTTTTTCGATCGTATCAAGAGACTGCTCCTTGAACGTTTCCCCGGTAGTCTTTCCATCGTCGCCTTCCTTGTCGTACATCTCAGACGGCATCTGCATTCCGTACATAGAGTACATCTTGGAATAATAATTGTACATGGTTGCCTGCTGATATCTCAGCATGAAATTTGCCTGTCCGAGTGTAATCGACTCGTCATTTACAGTAATTGCCGTTTTTGTTCCGTCCACATTGTCGGAACCGCAGCCGGTCAGTCCCATCGCTGCCATCGAAGCACTCAGCATAACGCAGACTGCTTTTGCTTTTAAATTTTTCATTACTTCCTCCTCATGCAGGGCGAAATGTATGCTCAAAAAGAATTTACCTTTTCAAAACTGTCCGGGCCTTTCAAATGCCCGACTTTTTTACACATTCGAATTTCCGGTCCTGCATCGATTTTTATAAACGCTTTTTCTATTATACCCTTTTTGCTGATACAGGGCAACTTTTTTCTTCCCTGTTCACGCCTTTTTCACACGATTTTGGGGGTATGCGAGTGTTTCACTCCTGCGTGATCTGCAGCAGATCTTCCACCAGTGCATGGCTCTTCTCCAGCAGATCGATCTTTTCCTTTGAATTTCTCCGCCGCGGCGTGTAGACAAACGCCAGCGACTCCATCTGGAATTTCAGTTCGTCGCGGTATTTCTGCAGCAGCTCCGGAATCCGCGCCACATCGATTTTTGCATGCTGCTGTAAGGTGACGCGTACCGAATCGCCCATCTGTTTCAGCTCCGTCACATACGCACAGTGCGCCAGCGCTTTCAGTTCTGCGACAGCCAGAAGATTCTGTACATTTTTCGGCGGTTCCCCGAAGCGGTCGGTCAGCTCCTCCGTCATGTCCTCATACTCTTCCTTATTTTCAATCGCCGCAATTCGCTTATAGGTGTCAAGCTTCAGAGCCTCGTTGCTGATGTAGCTGTCTGGAATATAGGCACTGACATTCAGATCAATCGTTGTCTCGAACGCTTCTGCCGGTGCGATGCCCTTCGCCTCTTTAACCGCCTCTGCGAGCATTTTACAATAGAGATCGTATCCAACCGATTCCATATGGCCCGACTGCTCTGCGCCCAGCAGATTTCCGGCACCGCGGATCTCAAGGTCACGCATCGCAATTTTAAAACCACTTCCCATCTCCGTAAATTCACGAATCGCATGGAGACGCTTCTCCGCCACTTCCTTCAACATCTTGTTTCTGCGGTACATCAAAAATGCGTAGGAAGTCCGGTTCGACCGTCCGACGCGGCCGCGGAGCTGATAGAGCTGTGACAGTCCCATCTGGTCGGAATCATGGATAATCATGGTATTGACATTCGAAATATCGAGTCCTGTCTCAATGATCGTTGTTGACACGAGCACATCGATCTCTCCGTTGATAAAGCCGTACATGATCTTTTCCAGCTCACGCTCTTTCATCTGTCCGTGCGCAAAGCCTACATTTGCATCCGGCACGAGCTTTTGAATCGTGTTCGCCATATCCGCAATCGACTGGACACGGTTATAGACATAGTAAACCTGCCCACCCCGCGCCAGCTCACGGTTAATCGCCTCGCGGACCATTTCTTCATTGTATTCACAGACAAAGGTCTGGATCGGCTGGCGATCCTGCGGTGCTTCCTCGAGCACACTCATATCCCGGATGCCGATCAGGCTCATGTGCATGGTACGTGGAATCGGCGTCGCCGTCAGTGTCAGAACATCCACATTTTTTTGCAGCTGTTTGATTTTTTCTTTATGCGTCACGCCGAACCGCTGCTCCTCATCGACAATCAGAAGGCCAAGATCTTTGAACTTCACATCCTTTGAAAGAACGCGGTGTGTTCCAATGACAATATCCACGAGTCCTTTTTTCAGATCCTCCAGCGTTTTTTTCTGCTCTGCCGGCGTGCGGAACCGGCACAGAAGATCAACGCGCACCGGAAAGTCCTTCATGCGCTCAACGAACGTATTGTAATGCTGCTGTGCCAGAATGGTGGTCGGAACGAGGTAGACGACCTGTTTGCTCTCCTGTACTGCCTTGAACGCTGCACGGATTGCAACCTCGGTTTTGCCGTATCCGACATCGCCGCAGATCAGGCGGTCCATGATCTTTTTACTCTCCATATCCGCCTTTGTCGCCTCGATCGCCGCAAGCTGATCGTCCGTTTCCTCAAACGGAAACAGTTCCTCAAATTCCTTCTGCCAGATCGTATCCTTTCCGAACTGATAGCCGGATGACGCCTGCCGCTCGGCATACAGCTTCACGAGATCCTGTGCGATATTTTTTACCGCATGGCGAACCCGTGTTTTCGTCTTATTCCATTCCTGACCGCCGATTTTATTCAGCTTCGGCACCTTTGCAGCTTCGCCGGACGCATACTTCTGCAGCGTATCGAGCTGGGTGGCCAGCACATAGAGGTTCGATCCGCCCGCATACTCGATTTTCATGTAATCACGCGTTACGCGGTCCATCTCAATTTTCTCGATACCGCGGTAAATACCAAGACCGTGGCTCTCGTGCACGACATAGTCACCGATCGATAGATCCGCAAAATTCTGGATTTTCTGACCGGAATACTCCGATTTCTTCCGGTTTTTCTTCTTCTCTTTTCCAAAAATATCCGTCTCTGTGATCAGCACAAATTTCTGCATCGGATATTCAAAGCCTCTGCGGGCCGCGCCGTGGATCAGCATGACCTCGCCCGGTTTCAGAACACGCTCCTCATTCTCGCTGTAGAAGGCCGGAATTTCCTCATTCTGCAGGTCCTCCGCCAGATGCTGCGCTCTCGTCCGCGACGGACTCGCCAGTACAATACGGTAACCCGCTTTTTTCCAGGATTTCAGATCTTTTACCAGAAGCAGGAACTGATTGTTATACGAATTGACCGATTTCACCGTCACACCGAACTCATCGCGGATGTTCCACTCGCCCTTCTGCGGCTCCATCAGCGATACGGCAACACAGCCGCGGCGGTTCAGTTTTGCCACAAGCTCCGCCGTACTGCACATCAGCTTCGCCTGTCCCGGCAGGAGGTATCCCTTTTCGAGACGGTGGCTCACGCTCTCCTGAAACTCTGCTTCCAACGCATCGGCACACTCGATGATGCGGTTCGGCTCATCGAGGAAAATGCGGCTGTTCTCCGGCAGATACTCAAGAAACGAGACGGTCTCCGGATAAAAATAATGAAGATACTGCTCCGCTCCCTGCAGAATTTCGCCCTCGCCGATCTGATCGCAGATTTCCTCTGCCGCATGGCGGATACGCGCCGCTTCCTCCGTCATCATCTTGTCGCGGAACTTTGTGCTCTGCGCTTTTGCCTCTTTTTTAATCGCTTTCACACCGCGCGCAATCGTGTCCTCAGTTAAGATCAGCTCCGATGCCGGATAGATTGTGATTTCCTCGAGGTTTTCAATCGACCGCTGGCTCTCCGCATCGAAGCTTCGGATGGAATCAATCTCATCGCCCCAGAGTTCAATCCGGATCGGGTTCTGTTCCGTCAGCGGATAAATATCGAGAATGCCGCCGCGGACGGAAAACTGGCCGGTCGACTCCACCTGAAAGGTACTCTCATAGCCGAGCCGCACCAGCTCTTTTCTTATTTTATCCAGATCGAGTTCACTGTCATTGCGCAGATGGATGCAATGTTTTTCGAACACGCCAAGAGGCAGAAGAAAGTCCATACATCCCCCTACACTGGTGATGATGGTAACTTCCTTCCGCTCAAGAAGTGCCTGGATGACCTGAAGCCGCTGCCGGATCAGCAGATTTCCGTGAATGTCCGCCTGATAGAAAATCAGGTCCTTCGCCGGATAATACAGCGTCTCCGCATCGTACAGCCGGTAATCCTCATATAATTCTTTTGCTTTTAATTCATTTTCCGCGATCAGAAGCCGCACCGGGGCATCCTCGGAGAGACCTGCGATCATGTGGGCTTTCTGGCTTTCCAGACAGCCCGAGATCACCGTCACACCTGCGGTTCCTTTTTTCAGATCACGGAACAGCTCGTCAAAACGGGCAATTTCTTTGATCGGTTCTAATAACGCTTTCATTTTCCTTACTCTGCCGGGTTTGCAGATTTGCGGTTATACTCATTCATAGCTGCGTCCACATCCCCGTTCAGCATCTGCTCGATTGCTTTTGCCGCATGCTCGATCGCCAGATTTACAAGGGGACGTTCGTCTTTCGTAAACGGACTTAACACGTAGTCCGCCAGATCCCAGTTTTTCGGTTTCTCACCGACGCCGACCTTCACACGCATAAAGCGGTCGGTGCCAAGATTGGCAATGATGTTTTTGATGCCATTGTGGCCGCCCGCGCTTCCTTTTTTGCGGATACGGATCTGTCCCGGCGCCAGGCTGATATCATCGTAAACCACGATCAGCTCGCTCTCCGGATCCACTTTGTAATAGTTCACCAGCTCCCGAACGGACTCGCCGCTCAGGTTCATATATGTCATCGGCTTTGCAACGATAACCTTCTGACCTGCGATCATGCCTTTTCCGAACAGAGCCTTGTGGCCTGTACCGGAGGAAGGGATCTGATATTCATCGATCAGATAATCGATGGTATCAAATCCGACATTGTGCTTCGTCCCTTCGTACTGGCGCGTTGGATTTCCCAGACCTACTATAATATACATAAATTCTCCTGTCATCAGACCATTTTCCGGCGCAGTTTTTGTTCACGTCACGGTCAAAACGGATATTCTCCATCCACTTCGCTACTTGCGCATAACCGAATAGCTGCTTCGCCGCACCGAAAAATGATATATTGTTTTTCCATCTGTCATAAAGAAAGAACACGAACAAAAGAGCAGCCTTTTTCCTGCTCTTTTATTCGCTGAAATGCTTCGGCAATGTTTAGTTAAAGTATACCAGTTCGCTCTCCGGTTTCTTGGCCGGTTTGATTTCTTTTGCATACAGAACCGGGCCTTCGCCATCGTAAACCTTCATATAGCCCCATTTTACCGTTGCAGTCACGTCAACCCAGGAACCCATTACGAGAGATTTGGCGCTTGCGCATTTGCAGACATAGCCGATAAAAGAAGTATCATCTGCACAGCAGGTCATTGCCATACGGCCCGGAACAAAGAAATCGGCTCCGACATCCTTGCTCTTTAATACCATACCGCGGAAATGAACAGTCTTGCCCTCGTAACGCTCCGGGTTGTCGCCCATATCGACATACCAGATTCCGTAATCGGCATCGTCGATTTCGATCACATCGGCATCGGTATCAAACGGCATCTGATCCTCAAAAATGTTGTCAATTTCGCCTTCTTCATTCTCAAACAGAACGTCGCACGCCTGGTTGACTACTTTGATGCTGCGGCGGAATGCCGGAAGCGGATCTTCCGGACGACAGCGGTTGAACATAACCATATCCGCATTTTTTGCCATCTCCATGAAAACAGATTTCATATTCTGCATATAAATCTGGAAGCAGCTTGCATCGACCGTCACAATCTCCTGTACAATGCCCCAGCCGCGCGGCAGCTCCATTTCTTCCAGTTTTTTTACACTCCAGAGCGGATTGTATTCCAGAATAATACGCTCCGGGCGATATTTACGGTTCAGTTTTTTCAGGTAATCTAAAGTAAACTGCTCCGGTCCTTCTACGATTTCCAGTACTGTATTGTGTTTGAGCAGTTCTTTTTCGTCATACTCTACCTCACCTTCTTCGGTTGTGATCAGAAGGGTCGGTCCGTCGATCTGGAAATAGTCCTGTGCTACGGTAAAATTGATAAAAGAGGTTTTTCCACTCTCCAGAAATCCTGTTATGAGATAAATCGGAATTTCTACTTCGTCTTCTTCGTACATTTTGTACCTCCGTTGTCTTTGACGTACTCCCGGAATCTTTCTGCACTTGCTTTTGTGTCTGAGATTCCGGGCGTACCTTTTGCTTTGTCTCTAAATCAAGAAAAAAGCTGCCACATCGGATTTTGTTTCTGATGCGGCAGCTTCACTACAGTTCACAGGTACCCTGCGGACCGTAATTTTCGCAGCTACTTTGTATTTTTACAGTCCGAACAGCTCTGCCAGCTTATCTTCTGCTAATTTGGAACCGATGACACAGATTCTTCCGGTGAATTCCGGTGCTCCGTCACGTACTTCGTACTCTTCCGGAACCATATCGAAATAGATCCACTGTCCATCGGCGCCTGCTACCATACCTTTGGCCCGAAGAACCATACCATAAGCGGTATCCTCGGAAAGTTTCTTTAAGATGCCTTCGATCTGCTCTTTGGTGAAGGTCTTCACAGTCTCCTGACCCCAGCTTGTGAAAACTTCGTCTGCGTGATGATGGTGATGATGATCATGACCGCATCCGCACTCGTCATCGTGGTGATGATGATGCTCATGGTCGTGATCATGGCCGCAGCAGCACTCGTCATCATGGTCGTGGTGATGATGCTCATGCTCCTCGTCGTGATCGTGGCCGCAGCAGCACTCGCCGTCATGGTCGTGATGATGATGTTCATGTTCGTCCTCATCATGATCGTGATGATGGTGCTCATGCTCCTCATCGTGGTCATGGCCGCAGCAGCACTCGTCGTGGTCATGATGATGGTGATGATGCTCTTCCTCTTCTACCTGCGCAAGGTTGATGATGGCACCTTCCATCGTATCGAGTACTTTCTTACCACCCAGTACTTCAACCGGTGTGGTAATAATGTGTGCTTCCGGATTCAGTTCGCGGAGCATTTTTACAGCTGCCTCTACTTTTTCCGTATCGGCTTTATCGGTACGGCTCAGAATGATGGTTCCTGCGCTCTTTACCTGATTCTCGAAGAATTCGCCGAAGTTTCTGAGATACATTTTGCATTTCATAACGTCGACTACGGTTGTTGCGGAATTCAGGGCTACGCCTGCTTCTTTTTCTACGCCGTCTACCGCTTTGATGACGTCGGAGAGTTTACCTACGCCGGACGGCTCGATGATGATGCGGTCTTCTGTAATCTCTGTTACTTTTCCATACACGCTTGAAAAGATGTTAGCTCCCAGGCCTGTTGGTGTAGCAATGAGAGTACCCTTTTTCACCTCAGCACCAACTTCTACACATGGTGCACAAGGAGCGCCAACATGCTGGCGTAATAACATCTGTACATTTCCCATGACACACTTCTCCTTTTTAATTTTTATTTTATCTAAGTCAAAACGGAACTATGCAAGCTCGTTTACTTATTCTAATTTGATTAATTTGATTAATATAGAAATTTTCTATAAATTATTTTTCGCCATTTTTTTAACAAAAACTGTCTGTTTTTTTGGCGGAGGCATGTGGGAATCGAACCCACCCAGGACGCTCTTAACGCCCTACACTAGTTTTGAAGACTAGGAGGCACACCAGTTACCCAACTACCCCCATGTGCTTATATACCATATCATATTTGCCCTTAATTTTCAACACTTTTATTTATTTTTATAATACCAAAAAAGCATTGACTTTTCAAGGTATTTCGTACATAATGAAATCAACAGGTTGAACGAAATACTAGAATGCAGTCTATTTGTTAATTTTATATCGCAATATCTGTTAATTTTATTATTTTTATTTTTCACTCATAGAAAAAGGCACTACGAAAATATAGAGATTTTCAATGTGTTTTTATAAAAACTTATAGATGAATTCTATAGGATATTATAAGGAGGTAAGGATTATGAAGTTAGAAGCAAAAGTTAACTTCAACCGGTTTGAAGAAGCACTTCAGGTTGTAGATGCTCATACAGCCGGTGAGTTCTGCCGTATGGTCATCGGAGGATTCCCTGAGCCAGAAGGCAGCACAATGATCGAAAAGAAAAAATGGATGGAGGAAAAATACGACCACGTTCGTACAGCGTTAATGCTGGAGCCTAGAGGACATCACGATATGTTCGGTGCTTTCCTTTGCGAGCCAATCCACGAAGAAGCAGATCTTGGGGTAATCTTCATGGATACGGGCGGATACCTGAACATGTGCGGACACTGTACGATCGGAGCTGTTACAGTAGCCCTTGAAGCAGGTCTTGTTGAATGCCACGAAGGTGAGAACGAAGTTGTTCTGGATGCTCCTGCAGGAATCATCAGAACAAAAGCTCATGTAAAAGACGGAAAGGTAACAGATGTAACTCTTACAAACGTACCTGCATTCATTTACAAAGACAACTTAACAGTTAATATCGACGGAGTAGACATTCCTTATACTATTTCTTTCGGTGGAAGTTTCTTCGCACTGGTTGATACTACAAAGCTTGACATTGGCGAAATCAACGCTAAGACAGTTCCTGCTTATACAGAACTCGGAATGAAGATTCGTGATAAAGTCAACGCAGAAGTTAAGATCCAGCATCCAACTCTGGACATCACAGAAGTTGACCTGGTTGAATTCTACGGACCAACACCGAATCCGGATCAGGCTACAATGAGAAACGTTGTTGTATTCGGAGATGCTCAGGCTGACCGTTCACCTTGCGGAACAGGTACAAGTGCCAAACTCGCTACTCTTCACGGATGGGGCGAACTCGGAATCGGCGAAGAATTTATTTATGAAAGTTTCATGGGAACACGCTTCAAAGGTGTGATCAAAGAAGAAACTAAGATCGGTGATTACAATGCAGTAATCCCAATGATCACAGGAAGTGCATATCTTACAGGTGTTGCTACTTACTTAATTGACTCTACAGATCCATTAAAATATGGTTTCCTTGTAGGCTAATGCATATTCGGGGTTGAATTAGATTGCATTATCATATATGATAGTAGAAGCGGATTCGTGTGATCCGCTTCTATTTTTATACAGCAAAGAAGGGAATGAGCCGAATGCCACGTAAACGCAGATCTACAAAAAGCCGAATTGTTAAAGCAGCCTGGAACCTCTTTTACAAAAATGGCTACGAACAGACTACCGTAGAAGACATCATCAACGCTTCAAAAACTTCAAAAGGTACTTTTTATCATTATTTCAAGGGAAAAGAAGCACTTTTAAATTCACTTTCTTATCTTTTTGACCAGAAATACGAAGACCTTGCTGCGGTGATTGATCCGAATCTTTCTTGTTATGATAAACTTTTATTTTTAAACCATGAATTATTTTATATGATAGAAACCAGCATCGATATACATCTGCTGGCCTACCTCTACTCTTCGCAGCTGGTTACCAAAGATAAGAAATCTTTGTCTGACAAAAAACGTATTTATTTCAAATGGCTGACAGAAATTATGGAGGAAGGTTTAAAAAACGGAGAATTCAAAAACACCAGCACCGCTTCCGAACTAATGGAAATATATGCCATGTATGAGCGTGCTCTTCTCTATGACTGGGCCCTTTTCAAAGGCAAATTCTCACTGACCGAACGTACAGACAAGTTACTTCCACATGTATTACAGACATTTGTGGATGGACTTTAATCGCCATGTATTCGAAAGAAGCTGCCAGTTTCCCTTATATAAAAAAATTAACAGGCGTTGACCGCAGAGATTTCTCTGCAGTCAACGCCTGTTCTCTTTCAGTCCAGATTTTCCATACCCTTGTTATGACCTCTTATACAAGGCATTCATGAACATCTTCCTGTTCAATCCCTACCTTTTTCATCACATCAAGGATCTGTTCTCGGTCTGTCAGATCCGCACACCAGGAAAGTCCGCATCCTGCCGAAATCGCTCTCGGTACAGGAATCAGTCTGCCTGGTACATTTCTTTCCTTGCATACCTTCTCCATCGCCATCGCATCAGACGTCGTATGGAAAGTTACAACAAGTTTCATTACTTTTTTTCTCATCTTTACTCAATCACCACTTCGTAGTAACCGTCTTTCTCCACAGCTGTTGACTTTTTCCCCTTACTTTTGGCAAATTTTTCAACATTCATCTTCTGATGAGGCTCTGTGACAAGAATTTTCACAGGTCCTGTTTCTCCTTTTAACGCTTCTGCTGTCAGCATTAATGGTTCCGGACAAGAAAGACCTCTTGCATCTACTTCTTTCATATTTAATTCCTTCTTTCCTAGAATACTATGTATTTAAGCATATTTCAATCTTATTTTGTTTCTTCTCTCTTATTCGTAAATGCGATAATAAAGCAAATCACAATACAGATAATACATGCAATCTTACCATTCAATGGTACTGCACCTGCCACTACTTCTTTCGTCTCAGGATTAAGTGCAGTTCCACTTGCCGCAAGTCCGAAGTTATGGCACATTGCAGCTCCCACAAACATTCCGACTACGGTTACCGCCGAATCAGAAGATCCCTGTCCCGCAAGGATCAGCTGTCTTAATGGGCATCCTCCTGCAAGTACAGCTGCGAATCCAACTGTGTACATTCCAAGAATATTCCACAGATGTTCAGAATGCGCAATAATTCCCGGTGTATCAAATCCAAGCACGAAACGTCCTGTTGCAAGATTAAATACAAGCATCACTACAAAAAGTCCCGCAATGACACTGATAAGATCAAAGTTTTTCATCAGGATAATATCCCGGATACTTCCTGCAAAGCACATTCTTGATTTCTGTGCAAATGCTCCAAATACAAGACCTCCGATCAAAGATGCAATAATCGGTGCATGCATGCTTCCCGGTCCTGCCTGGCTCGCTTTCAGAAGTGTTGTACATGTAGCAAGGATCAAAATCGCAACCACGATTGCCGGAAGAAC
>OKUO01000298.1_pt1 | contig 18863 bp, 12 predicted proteins | sample 1606481 | NCBI WGS metagenome assembly OKUO01 (sample SAMEA3882503, study PRJEB24775) | human gut metagenome | biome: human-associated habitat; feature: intestine environment; material: feces | place: Netherlands | collected 2009/2010
AAGATACCAGTTCATATCCTTCATAGGGATGTTGCGAGCCTCAATCTCACCCATCAGCTTATCGTAGCTCTCCTCACGGACAGAACCACCGATAATCTCACCAATCTGTGGGAACAGTACGTCGGTACCCTGAACGGTCTGACCGCTCTTGCCGCCGAAACCGCTCTCCTCCTCGTCTATCTTCATATAGAATGCCTTGATAGCCTTTGGATAGTTGGTCATGATGACTGGGCGCTTGAAGTGCTCCTCTACGAGGAAGCGCTCGTGCTCTGAAGCCAGGTCATCACCCCACTCACATGGGAACTCAAACTTCTTGCCGTTGGCGATAGCCTCCTGCAGGATGCGGATACCCTCTGTATATGGAAGATGAACGAAGTCTGAATTCAAAACGCCCTCCAAACGAGCAATCAAGCCCTTGTCGATCATCTTGTTCAAGAAAGCAAGGTCGTCCTTGCAGTGCTCCAGTGCCCAACGGATACAATACTTGATGAAGTCTTCCTCCAACTCCATCAAACCATCCATATCCAGGAAAGCAACCTCTGGCTCAACCATCCAGAACTCAGCCAGGTGGCGAGGTGTGTTACTGTTCTCTGCACGGAAGGTAGGACCAAAGGTATAGATGGCACCGAGTGCTGTAGCACCCAGCTCACCCTCCAACTGACCAGAAACAGTCAATGAAGTCTGCTTACCGAAGAAATCATCAGAATAATCGATCTTGCCATCCTCTGTCTTCTTCAGGTTGTAGAGGTTCTTGGTTGTTACCTGGAACATCTGACCTGCACCCTCACAGTCGCTGGCAGTGATGAGAGGAGTGTTGAAGTAGAAATATCCATGCTCGTGGAAGTAAGTGTGGATAGCCATCGCCATATTGTGGCGGATACGCATCACAGCACCAAAGGTATTGGTACGGAGACGGAGGTGAGCATACTGACGCATGTACTCGAAGCTCTGTCCCTTCTTCTGCATTGGATAGTCGTTGCCGCAAAGACCGTAGATTTCGATGCTTTCGCACTGAATCTCAACGCTCTGACCGGCACCCTGGCTCTCTACCAAGGTACCTACTACGCTGATGCAGGCACCAGTGGTAATCTGGCGGAGCTGATTCTCATCGACCTTTGATGGGTCGACTACTATCTGAATATTATTAATAGTAGAACCATCGTTAAGAGCGATAAAATCGACTGCTTTGCTACTACGATGGGTACGAACCCATCCCTTAACATTCACGATTGAGTCGTAGGCTGTGCTCTTGAGCAAGTCAACGACTTTAGTTCTTTTTACTTTTTCCATTGTTAATTAATAGGTTAAAAAGGAGACTAAACAGATAGTCTCCTTTCTTATTATATCTTATTATCCTTATTCAAAAGCACCCATACGGAGCATATCTACTTCCTTCTCAGTAAGGAAGCGCCAGTCACCGCGACGGAGATTCTTCTTGGTCAAACCTGCAAACTGTACACGGTCGAGCTTGGTTACACGATAGCCGAGGCTCTCGAAGATACGGCGAACGATACGGTTCTTACCGCTGTGAATCTCGATACCTACCTGTGACTTGTCACGCTCGTCAGCATAAGCTACTGCATCTGCCTTGATCTCGCCATCTTCCAAAGTGATACCCTCGCTGATCTGCTGCATATCGTGAGCAGTGAGGTTCTTGTCGAGGTGTACGTGATATACCTTCTTTTTCAAGAACTTAGGGTGAGTCAGCTTAGAAGCCAGGTCACCATCGTTGGTCAACAGGAGTACACCTGTTGTGTTACGGTCGAGACGACCTACAGGATAGATACGCTCAGGGCATACATCCTTTACGAGGTCCATCACAGTCTTGCGCTGCTGAGGATCGTCGCTGGTTGTCACGTAATCCTTTGGCTTGTTGAGCAATACATATACCTTCTTCTCCAAAGATACTACTGCATCATGGAACTTCACCTCGTCGGTGCGAAGAATCTTGGTACCCAACTCGGTAACTACCTGACCATTGACAGTTACCAGACCAGCCTGGATGAACTCATCAGCCTCACGGCGAGAGCAGACACCAGCATTGGCAAGGAACTTATTCAAGCGCAATGGCTCTGTTGGGTCGATATTCTCCTCCTTGTATTCGATACGTTTCTTCATGCTATACTTAGCATTTGGATCGTATCCTGGAGTGTGCTGACGGAAGCCACCACCACGGTTGTTGCCATAGCCACCACCCTGTGGACGACCATAGCCGCCACGGTTGCTATTGTAACCACCCTGCTGAGGACGGCCATAGCCACCACCACGGTTGCTGTTGTAGCCACCATGCTGAGGACGGCTGTTGTAACCGCCATGCTGAGGACGGCTGCCATAGCCACCCTGCTGAGGACGACCATTGTAACCTCCCTGCTGACGTGGCTGATAGCCACCAGTTGATGGATGCTGATCGTCACCTTCTGCGTTATTATTGAAACGAGGACGGCTGTTGTAGCCACCCTGCTGTGGACGGCTGCCATAGCCACCCTGCTGAGGACGGCCATAACCGCCACCACGGTTGCTGTTATAGCCACCACGGCTGTTGTAGCCACCCTGCTGTAGACGGCTGCCATAGCTGCCACGGCTGCTACCATAGCTGCGCTGTGGACGCTCGCTGCTAGAGCTGGTAGAACTGCTCTGCAAGCCAGCACCGAAGCCTTCCGGACGGAAGCCACCCTCGCTACTGCTGCTATTTCTATCGCTGTTGAATGATGGGCGATGACTGTTAATACGTGGACGCTGTGTGCGACCTACACTACGATAACTCTTCTGATAACCGCCTGCGTTGAAGCCCTCTCGGGTGTTCTCGCTCTCAGACGATTGACTCTGTGGTTTGTTTTCGAACTCTGAATCCATAATTTATTCAATATAAAAGCCTCACGGCCGGGTTAATAAATCTATTATTATTAATTATGTTATATATGATATGTCTTGATATATCCTTGGCTGCCCATTAGGGAAACTGCTTTTTGATTAAATACCGGTGTAATTGCTAGGAGTGATAGCCATCAGTTCGGCCTTCACGCTATCGCTTACATTCAATCCCTTGATAAACTCATGAATGGTCTCCTCTGTCATATGGGTATTGGTGCGGGTGAGCGCCTTCAAAGCCTCGTATGGATGTGGATAAGCCTCACGACGAAGGATGGTCTGGATAGCCTCAGCTACTACAGCCCAGGTATTATTCAAATCTTCCTGCAACTTCTCCTCATGGAGGATGAGCTTACGCAAGCCCTTCAATGTGCTCTGGATGGCGATGACGCTATGACCGAGAGGCACACCGATGTTACGGAGTACGGTACTGTCGGTAAGGTCACGCTGCAAGCGGCTAACCGGGAGCTTCTGTGCCAGGAACTGGAGGATGGCATTGGCAATACCGAGATTACCCTCACTGTTCTCGTAATCAATAGGGTTCACCTTGTGTGGCATGGCGCTGGAACCAACCTCACCTGCCTTGATTTTCTGCTTGAAGTAATCCATAGAGATGTACATCCAGAAGTCACGGTCCAAGTCGATGATGATGGTGTTGATTCTGCGGATGGCATCAAAGATGGAACCCAGATGATCATAGTTGCTGATCTGAGTAGTATATTGCTCACGCTCCAAGCCCAGCTTCTCGCTGACGAACTTGTTGCCGAAAGCCTTCCAGTCATACTCAGGATAAGCTACATGATGAGCATTGTAGTTACCGGTAGCACCACCAAACTTAGCAGTAAACTTGCAAGCCTTCAATGAATCGAGCTGCTCGGTAAGACGATATACATAAACCATGATTTCCTTGCCCAAACGGGTAGGAGAAGCAGGCTGACCATGAGTCTTAGCCAGCATAGGTACATCCTTCCACTCATCAGCATAAGTCTGAAGCTGGGCAATCAGCTCTTCTACCTGAGGGTAGAAGCACTCCTCCAGAGCTTCCTTCACTGAAAGAGGCACACTTGTGTTGTTGATGTCCTGAGATGTCAAACCGAAGTGGATAAACTCCTTGTAGGCATCCAAGCCACCAATCTTGTCAAACTCTTCCTTGATAAAATACTCAACAGCTTTCACATCGTGGTTGGTAACCTTCTCAATGTCTTTCACACGCTGAGCATCGTTTTCGGTGAAATTACGATAGATGTCACGCAAACGCTCAAACAGCGACTGATCGAAAGAAGCCAGCTGCGGCAATGGTAACTCACATAAAGTAATGAAATACTCTATCTCTACGCGAACACGATAACGAATGAGAGCAAACTCTGAAAAGTAGTTGGCGAGTTGCTCTGTTTTTCCCCTGTAACGACCATCTATAGGTGATATGGCAGTCAATAAATCTAAATTCATAACAATACGTATTATTTATATAGGGTGCAAAGTTAATGAATTCCTACGAGAAAACAGAAAAACTGAGAATTATTTAGCTTTAATTAAAACAAAAAGGTCTTTCAACGATTGTTGAAAGACCTTTTAACTTGGTGGGCGCTGACGGATTCGAACCGCCGACCCTCTGCTTGTAAGGCAGATGCTCTAAACCAGCTGAGCTAAGCGCCCTTACTTTTCGTAAGCGGTTGCAAAGGTACTACAAATATTTGATTCCACCAAACTTTTTCCTACTTTTTTTTCATTTTCGTTGAAAAAACATGAAAAAAGGCATTTTCCACGGGGGGAAATGCCTTTTATATAGACTCTTTTGGCCATTTTAGCCAAAACTTACTATTCTACTGAATCTGCTGGAGCATCTCCAGAATCTGCAGGAGCTACGTCGGTAGCATGCTCTGTCTCCTTCTCTCCAGCCTGCTTTTTCTCCAAAAGTCCTCTCAAACGCTCGTTTTCTACATTGGCATCTTCCAAAGCAGCATTCAAGGCATCCAGTTCCGACTGGTGAAGTGCATCTACAATATCCATATCTGGAGCCTTTCTCCAACGGGAAGAGCCCAGATTGTAGGTAACACCTAGTTCGAAATAGTAATTCTTGCATCGGCGGGTCCAAGACTGGGAGGCACTTCCTGCACAATTATCTATGTTATGATCGAAGGTATTCAAACCAGCCTCAGCGAAAAGCTGAACCTTTTCTGCCACCTTCCATGCCGAATGAAGACCCAGACTGTAATTCATGGCATAGTTGTTGTGAGTCATCGAGCGGCCCACACCGGCACCGGCAAATGCCATCATGTTCCAGACGCGTTCTTCCTTATAACCCTTGAAAAGGTTGGTCAGGTTGAACATCACCTGCTCATTGGCTACCCAATACTTATTGCCATTGCCCTCGTTGGTATCCTCGTTCCAGTCGGCATCCACCTTCTTTCCCCAGAATCCCTGAATCTTGGTACGAAGACCGATACCTGGCGTAAACCACTTACCGAAAGCCAGGGAGATGCCCGGATTGCTGCGGAACTTCTTGAAAGGACTCTTCGACAGATCGTGTCCTCTCTCTTCGGCAGAATACCATGCATTCCAGTCCAAACCAGCCTGCACGAACCAATTGCTGCCAAAAGAATTGGTGGCAATACTATATTTTTCTTCAGGAACCACGTCCTGAGCAAAACTTCCCATAGAAACACTGGCCAAAGCCAGCAAAGCTAATATCTTTTTCATACCTTTCTATTTTTAACTTTCAGTTTAACTACACCTTATTATATATAGCAATCTTCGATATTATATATAGCATTCCTTGATGATGGAAGCAACTACCCCAGAAGATGCTCTATCTCCTGCTGCTGAAGGATGCAGAGCACCGACTTGCCATCAGGAGTATAGTTCACATTCTCGCAGGCGAAAAGTCCATTGACCAATCCTTCCATCTCCTCATTGCTCAACACCTGTCCGTGCGGTATCGCTGCTTGACGGGCAAGCGAAAGAGCCAGGGCTTGGTTGATTTCATCCATGGCAGAAACTCCTTTCTCCACAGCACTGGATACCATATCCTGCACCAGTCTTACCGGATTCATACCTTCCAGACCGGCAGGTACGGAGTTGACAGCATAGCTGCCACCTCCCAGATCTTCCAATTCAAATCCCATCCCGTTCATTTCCGGCAAGATCTTTTCGAAGATTACCTTCTCCGACATCGGGAACTGCACTACTTCCGGGAAGAGAACCTTCTGGGAATGGAAGGTGCGCTCGGCAAGCTGCTTGAGATACTGTTCGAACAGGATGCGCACATGGGCACGATGCTGGTCGATGATCATCAATCCCGATTTCACGGCGGTCATGATATACTTGCCTTTATACTGATAATGGGATGGCGACTTCTCCGCAATGATACTGCTAGCCGTAGTACCTGCAGCAGTAGCCTGCTCGGGCTCATCAAAGAGTTCCATCGTATGCTGCTGTTCATCCTGGTCTTTCAACCCCTCGTAAAGCTGTTCCCAGTTCTGGTCTATCTCCGGTTTGGTACTGGAAGGTCCAGGGAAACCGGCTCCAACAGGCTTCGCCGTAGTGGCAGGACGGGTCTTGAAAGGATTATATCCCGGATTGACGCTGATTTTCGGAGCCGATGCCGAAGGAATCTCTTCCGGATTGAACATCGGGATTTCCGGCTTATCCTCGGTATCGAAGTCGATGGTAGGTACATCATTAAACATACCGATGCTCTCCTTCACGGCAGCCGAGAGAATCTGCCAGATAGCCTGCTCATTCTCAAACTTGATTTCGGTCTTGGTAGGATGGATGTTCACGTCGATGTCCTTAGGATCCACCTCGAAATAGAGGAAGTAAGGCACCTGCTCTCCTACCGGAATTAAACGGTCGTAAGCCGCCATCACCGCCTTGTTGAAATAAGGATGCTTCATGTATCTGCCGTTCACAAAGAAGAACTGATGCACTCCTTTCTTGCGGGCAGCCTCCGGTTTGCCGGCAAATCCGGAAACCTTGCACATGGTTGTCTCTACATTGACGGGCAAGAGATCATGATTGAACTTCTTGCCAAACACATCCAGGATACGCTGGCGCAGATTGGCAGCACGAAGATTGAATACTTCCGTGCCATTGCTGTGCAGGGTAAACGAAATCTGCGGATTCACCAAGGCAATGCGCTCAAAAGCGGTAAGGATGTTATTGAGCTCGGTAGAATTCGACTTCAGGAATTTACGGCGGGCAGGAACATTGTAGAAAATATTGCTCACAGAAAAGTTGGTGCCCACAGGACAGGCACAAGGTTCCTGTCGCTCATACCGGGAACCCGATATGGCTACGAGGGTACCTATCTCGTCAGATTCCTGACGGGTCTTGAGTTCCACCTGTGCCACGGCAGCGATAGAAGCCAAAGCCTCTCCTCGGAATCCCATCGTACGGAGGGCAAAGAGATCGTCTGCCTTACGGATCTTAGAGGTAGAATGGCGCTCAAAGGCAAGGCGGGCATCCGTCTCCGACATTCCCTTGCCATCATCAATGACCTGGATGTTGGTGCGACCCGCATCCACCACGACCACCTGAATATTCCTGGCGCCGGCATCAACAGCATTCTCCACCAGCTCCTTGATGACAGAAGCTGGTCGCTGTATCACTTCTCCTGCTGCTATCTGATTGGCAACAGAATCTGGTAAAAGTTGGATGACATCACTCATCGTCGTTTCTTTTTTTATTTACGTTTGTTTTTCTTGGTAACTTTTGGCGCTACCTTTGAGGTTTTTCTGGAAGCTGCACGAACAGTTTTCTTAGGAGCTGTCTTGGATGCACTCTTGGATGCCTCCTTGTCAGTTTTCCCAGAAGCAGTCTCAGCTTCAGCCTTCTCCTTGTCCTCCTTGAGAGGTTCCTTCTTCAGGGATTGCAAAGGTGCCTCATGGCGCTTGAAGGATTTCAACTCCGTGCCACTCGACTTGCCACGCCATACAAAAATATCATTCTTATCCGTTGGTCGGAGGTCCTCAAACCACGCAAAGTTAGGTAACTTATACTTGGCTGGCGGAACCTGGGTAATCGGATACATGGTACTGGTGAACTTATTGGTCCAGATCTTATCCAACTTTCTGGCTGCTCCCAGATACATACGCATGGTATCGGTCTCCAGATAGTTGAGTCCCACCAGGGAACTGTCCTTGTCGTTGGTCATATAATAGACCGTCTGCACATTGCCGATTGCTTCCGTCATCTTCATTTCTCCTTTTTCGAAATAGGATTTCATTTCAGAAGAAGTAATCTGATTATAATGTACGCTGTCTGGCATCTGCTCGATAGAGAGCGCCTGACCGATAACATGGGCAAAGCGGATGGTGGAGTCTGCCATATAAGCTCTGATTTCCTCACCGAGCATCTGCCGGTTGGCATTCCAGATAACAGGATCCTTATACATCGTCATACAGGAATCCTTGGAATTGAAGACCAGGGAATCGCAGATAGCCTGCATGTCGTTGCGGAAAGCACGGACATGCGGATAGGCATGCACCTTACGATATACCGAATCGGTATTGATATGATAGGTATAGATGCGCATGGTATCTGAATGCATCCACAACGTATCTTTTTGAGAATAGTCGATGGCTACAGGTCGCTTGGTAGCGAATCCCATTCCCGTCTTCTCATTATAACGGAGATAGTTGCAGGTAAGAGAATTCTTATTCTTCTTATCCACATACACCACATTGCCATAACCCGTGCTCTCGCCATTCTTGACATAGTAGAGACTGTCACCGGTAATCGACTTATCCTTATCCACCAAGGTAGAACGGCCGAAGAGCTTAGCCTTATCGGTCTTGGTATCATAATAACCATCTGCCGTATGCACCACGCTGGAACCGGAAACAATCTTGGAAGGTCCCACCATGTGGGCGGTAGAGGTTGGAACGTCATAATACAAGGTATCGGTGGTAACCACATCTTTACCGCTACGTAACTTGACATTGAAGACAAACTTTGCCTCTCGGGTCTCGGTATGATATTCTCCCCAGTCGGAAACCAGTCGGTCCTTACCGTCGATGAGCGTACCTCCGTCAAAGAAGTTCGCCATGTTATACAGACGGTCAAAATCCAGACTGTCCGTCTTCAGGGTCTGTCTGCGATGGTGCAGTACCACATTTCTGCGGGCATGCATCATCTGCATCATACCATCATATTCAGCCCTCTCGCAGGTAAGCGACAAGGTATCACCCTGACGGTAATGCACATGACCGAAAGCCTTCACAGAGTTGGTACCCTGATAGAAATAGGCACTATCGCAGGTGAGATGACCTCCCTGGTGCATAAACGAAACCTTGCCCTTTACAATCTGGGCATCAGGGTTTCTGCCAAACATATCGTAGCGCAGCTCATCGGCGTGAAGAAGATAGACTCTCTCACCCTCCGGGCGCTTCTTGTGTTTCTTTCTAGGTGCCTGCATAGCCTGCACCAGACAAAACCCAAATAGGCATAGAATCAATATGAAAAAGATTCTATGCCCGTTCTTGTTAATATTATGTTGCTTGTTATTGATCATTTAACCCAACCTTGATATTCAAAATTGCAATTCTTGTAGCGATCGTTCATACGAACGTAGGTCTTCTTAATCTTGTCAACCACCCAGTCATGCAACGTTTTTTCTCTTTCCTTGGCAAGGACGACATCCTTCATTACCTGGAAATCTTCAGTAATGGTAGCTCTATGACCCTCTACCCTACTCACCAACTTGATCAGGGCGCAGGTAGTCTTGCCCTTGGTATTGACCATGGTAAAAGGTGCAGAAATCTGACCTACCTTCATGGTATCTACCACACGTGCCACCTCTGTAGGAAGATCCTTCATCTGGAACTTAGAGGTACGGTTGTCTGCCTGGGCTGTATTTGCCATCAATCCCTTGTTGTTGCGGGTATCCTTATCATCAGACAATGCCTCTACGGCTGCCTCGAAGGTAAACTTCTTGGCACGGATATCATTACCGATGGAATCCAGACGACCGATAGACTTGTCGATAGCCTCCTGTGAAACCTTTGGCTTGAGCAGGATATGACGGCACTTAATCTTGTCACCTCGCTTATCAATCAACTGGATGATGTGATAACCGAACTCAGACTCCACAATCTTGGAAATCTTCTTTGGGTCAGTCAGGTTGAATGCCACATTGGCAAATGCAGGATCCAACATACCACGTCCGATATAATCCATCTCACCACCCATTCGGGCAGAACCCGGGTCTTCACTGTACATACGTGCCAAAGTAGCGAAAGTAGTCTCACCCTTGTTCACGCGGTCGGTGAAGTCACGCAACTGGTTCTTCACACGGCTGATTTCTTCCATCGGAATACGAGGCTGCATGGTAAGAATCTCTACCTCCACCTCTGTAGGAACGAATGGAATACTGTCTGTAGGCAAGTCATTGAAATACTTACGCACCTGTGCAGGTGATACCTTGATATCCTTCACCAGTTCCTGCTTCATCTTCTGGATGAGCTGGCGGTTCTTGAAATCATCATGCATCTGCTGGCGCATCTGGGTGATGCTCTGCTTGCGGTATTCCTCCAGCTTCTCACGGGATCCAATCATGGAAACCCAGTAGTTGATCTGGTCGTCGATGCCCTGCATGACTTCCGACTCAGACACTTCGATACTGTCGATGGCAGCCTGGTGCAGGAAAAGTTTCTGCACGGCAATCTGCTCAGGAATAGAACAGTCTGGATCGCCGACGAACTTGATGCCATCAGCCTCCGACTGCAAGCGGGTAACCTCGACATCAGACTTGAGGATAGCCTCATCTCCAACTACCCAGATCACCTCGTCAACAATACTTCCCGGGTCGATTGACTGCGAGTCGTTCACCGCTTCCAGCTTTGCCGAATCACTGTCAGCAACCGAAGCATGGCGACTCATGCCCATACGTGAGGCGCTTGCGCTCATGCCCATGATAAGGAGCAATGCGATAAACGCCAGACTCATTTTATATCCAGTCTTCATAGATCTGTATTCTGCTTGAATTTTATATTTAATGTTTGTTTACCGTGGCTAATACCTCAGGGTACACCACAAACTGATATTTCTTTCTTAATGTTGCCACCCATTCCTTCTCCAGCTGGTCCTGATAGTCGGCTATCACCCAGGCTTTCACATCCGTGTATTCCTTAGGTCCCTTCTTGAGAATTTTTCCGAATGTAGCATCGTAAGGATATCCTTTAACCTTCTCAACCTTGGCGCTTGTCTTGAACACCAGTGAATCCACGACAGGATGATCTCCCTTCTTGAAGATTCCTTCCTCCACCTGGACACGCACCACCGAATCGGCATTAAACTTCCTTCGAAGCAACTCTGCCCATTGGCTGAAAGGCTTACCCTTTACGCATTTCTTGACCGCTGCCACATCGGCAGCATCCTTTGTATGGTAAGCAATACCCTTGAAGCGGGGATGCTCCCATCTGTATTTCTTCTTGTTCTTGGCAAAATAAGCAGCTTGTGCCTGTTCATCATTCGCTGCTTTCTCCCATACCATCCGGTTGCTGATTTCATAGAGCAGCAATCCGTCGTGATACTCCTGCATGAGATATTTCAGATTCTTGTCGTGAGCCGACAATTCTGAAGCTTTCTGATCCAAGACGGTTTCACGGTCACTTCCCGCAGGCAACGTCCTGGCAATGGAATCCAACTTCTCGTTGATGATTCTTTCTCTGATTCCCTTGGCATCGATGAAACGAAGGATATCGTTCTTCACCGAATCATAAGGATAGAAGTCCTGCTTTCCCATCAGCTTGATGATGTGATAGCCAAACTCCGAGAGGATTGGCTTGCTGATTTCTCCCACCTTGAGTGAGAACGCAGCATCCTCAAAAGTCTTCACCGTCTGCCCTCTTGATATCCAGGAGATGTCTCCACCCTTGACGGCAGAACCCTGGTCATCAGAATACTTTCTGGCATATCCGGCGAAATCGCCTCCTTTGCATAGAGCCTGATAGATAGATTGAGCCTTCTGTCGCGCCGTTTCCTGGTCTGCAGCAGAGGCTTTCTGTCCCAAACGGATCAATATGTGGGCAGGATGAACCATTCCGCCCGACTTACTGATACGTTGTTTCGCTTCTTCGTAAATTTTCTGCGCTTCCGCCTCCACATCTCCCGAACTGATCATCGCCGGACGTACCTGCTGGTCACGATACTGCAGGAACTCCTGTTTGAAAGAAGCCGTTGTATCGATATGGGCATCCAATGCCGCCAAAACCTTAAGTTTGTAATTAACAAATAGGTCAACATACTCATTGACTGTCTTCTTGTCAATCACGCCCTCGGAATTGTTTTTGTTATAAGAATATTCAAATTCCGAACGACTGACAGGCTGACCATTGATAGTCATGATAGTAGGGTCGTCGTTTTGAGCAAAAGCTATGCTCCCCGAAAGGAGCATAGCTGCAAAAAGCGCATAAAATCTCATATTACTTTTCAAATAATTATTCTGGGCGGCTGTAATTAGGAGCCTCACTGGTGATAGTGATATCATGTGGGTGGCTCTCCAATACGCCGGCATTTGTAATGCGGGCAAACTTAGCGTTGTGCAAGTTCTCGATAGTAGCAGCACCACAGTAACCCATACCAGAACGCAAACCACCAATCAACTGGTAGATAACCTCCTGTACAGTTCCCTTGTAAGGTACACGACCAGCGATACCTTCCGGTACGAGTTTCTTCACATCCTTGGTGTCGCTCTGGAAGTAACGGTCCTTAGAACCATTCTTCTGCTCCATAGCCTCGAGAGAGCCCATACCGCGGTAGCTCTTGAACTTACGGCCGTTGAAGATGATAGTATCGCCAGGGCTCTCCTCAGTACCAGCTACCAATGAACCGATCATTACGCAGCTACCACCAGCAGCCAGAGCCTTCACTACGTCACCAGAATAGCGCAAACCGCCATCGGCAATCAAAGGAACACCTGTACCCTTCAAGGCAGAATATACATCATAAACAGCACTCAACTGAGGCACACCTACACCGGCAACGACACGGGTAGTACAGATAGAACCAGGACCGATACCTACCTTTACGCCATCAGCGCCATTCTCTACCAAATACTTGGCAGCCTCGCCGGTAGCAACATTACCTACTACTACATCTACCTGTGGGAAGGCAGCCTTAACCTGCTTGAGCTTCTCAACAACACCCTTAGAGTGACCATGAGCAGTATCAATAACGATGGCATCAGCACCAGCCTCAACCAAAGCCTTGGCACGTTCCAAGGTATCAACTGTAACACCTACACCGGCAGCCACGCGAAGGCGACCCTTGGCATCCTTGCAAGCCATTGGCTTGTCCTTTGCCTTGGTGATGTCCTTGTAAGTAATCAAACCTACCAAGTGATTCTCATTGTCAACTACAGGGAGCTTCTCAATCTTGTTCTCCTGCAAGATGGCAGCTGCGGCAACCAAGTCGGTCTGGATGTGAGTGGTAACCAGGTTCTCGCTGGTCATTACCTCATCAATCTTCTTGTCCATGTGACGCTCGAAACGAAGGTCACGGTTGGTCACGATACCAACGAGATGATTCTCGTCATCCACCACTGGAATACCACCGATATGATAGTCGTGCATCATATCCAGCGCATCCTTCACTGTACTGCCACGACGGATGGTGACAGGGTCATAAATCATACCATTCTCAGCACGCTTCACGATAGCCACCTGACGAGCTTGCTCCTCGATGGTCATGTTCTTGTGGATGACACCAATACCACCTTCGCGGGCGATAGCAATCGCCATTGAAGCCTCGGTAACGGTGTCCATCGCTGCTGTAACGAATGGAACGTTCAACTCGATGTTACGAGAGAACTTGGTTTTCAACTCTACCTGTTTTGGTAGTACCTCTGAATAAGCAGGGATCAGAAGGACGTCGTCGTAAGTGAGACCGTCCATTACAATTTTATCTGCAACAAATGATGACATATTGTAACCTTTAAAAATTTATTGCGTGCAAATTTAGCAATAATTTCTCAGATAGAGTTCGCTTTTTACGAAAATCTTACCTTATTAATGCTATTTAACGTGATTAGTTGGCTTGTTCGGACAAAAACTTGATTCTAATCAGTCGAATGTCCTCTTCTGTGTAGTCTTCATCCAACTCATCGAGTGCCGTATCCAAGTCGTCTGTTTCGCTCTCCATGAAGTAGTCATAGATGTCGTCAATCTTGTCGTCATCCATCCTGTCTTCGATGAAATAATCGATATTCAACTTGGTTCCGCTATACACGATTGCTTCAATTTCGTCCAAGAGATCAGCGAACTCCAAACCTTTGGCGCTGGCAAGATCTTCGAGGTCGATCTGTCGGTCGATGCTCTGGATGATATTCACCTTGAGCAATGACTTCTTGGCAACGGTCTTCACGCGCAACTCCTCTGGTCGCTCGATTTCATTTTCTACACAATAGTTCTGGATCAGCTTACAGAATTCCTTGCCATAACGCTTTGCCTTACCGGCTCCCACGCCCTGGATGTTCTGCAACTCCTGCAAGTCGTGCGGATACATGGTAGCCATCTGCTCCAGAGATACATCCTGGAAGATGACGTATGGTGGCAACTTGCGCTTTTTAGCCACACTCTTGCGCAGGTCTTTCAACATGGCAAAGAGAGTTGGATCCAGTGCTTCTCCGTTGTTACTGCCTTCGTGAGCACTCTCTACATAATCGTCCTTAAACTCCTTGTCGGCAACGATCATGAAAGATGTCGGGTTTTTCAGATAACGCTTGCCGGCGGCAGTCAACTTCAAGAGTCCGTAGTTCTCTACATCCTTTTTGAGATAACCGGCTATCAATGCCTGGCGGATTACCGGATTCCATACCTTGGCATCCATATCCTCACCGGTGCCAAACTCTTCCAGGTTGTCGTGCTTGTGGGAAACGATGTCGTCGGTGGCACGGCCTTTCACGAAATCGATGATATACTCCTGACGGAAGTTTTCCTTCACGGCAGCCACAGCCTCCAAAACCACAACCAGGGCATCCTTAGCCTCAAACTTCACGGAAGGATGCAGACAGTTGTCGCAATTGTGGCAGTTTTCCACATCATATTCTTCTCCGAAATAATGGAGCAGCATCTTGCGGCGGCAGACAGATGATTCAGCGTATGCGGCAGTCTCCTGCAGGAGCTGTCGACCGATATCCTGTTCAGCCACAGGCTTGTTCTCCATGAATTTCTCCAGTTTTCTCAAATCCTTGCGTGCATAGAAAGCGATGCAGATACCTTCTCCTCCATCGCGTCCGGCACGACCGGTCTCCTGATAGTAACCTTCCAGGCTCTTTGGAATATCATAGTGGATGACAAATCTTACATCCGGCTTGTCAATACCCATACCGAAGGCGATAGTCGCCACGATGACATCGATACGCTCCATCAGGAAGTCGTCCTGAGTCTGCGAACGGGTTGCAGAATCCAGGCCTGCATGATAAGGAGCAGCCTTGATATCGTTTGCCTTGAGTACTTCAGCCAGTTCTTCCACTTTCTTTCTGGACAGACAATAGATGATGCCACTCTTACCTGGATGCTGACGGATAAACATGATAATCTGGCGATCGATGTCGTTGGTTTTCTGGCGCACCTCGTAGAAGAGATTCGCACGGTTGAAGGAACTCTTGAATTCCCTGGCATCCACGATGCCGAGGTTTTTCTTGATGTCTGTACGCACCTTGTCGGTAGCCGTTGCCGTAAGGGCAATGACCGGTGCCTTGCCTATTTCGTTGATGATAGGGCGTATGCGTCGGTACTCTGGGCGGAAATCATGTCCCCACTCAGAGATACAATGTGCCTCATCCACGGCATAGAAAGAGATTTTGATGGTCTTCAAGAACTCTACATTATCTTCCTTGGTCAGAGATTCCGGTGCCACATAGAGGAGCTTGGTCTTGCCACTCAATATGTCGCCCTTCACCTTCTCAATGGCCGATTTGTTCAGAGATGAATTCAGATAGTGAGCCACGCCATCGTCTTCGCTCAGTCCATTGATCACATCCACCTGATTCTTCATCAGGGCAATCAGTGGTGAGATAACAATAGCTGTTCCATCCATGATCAAGGATGGAAGCTGATAACACAAGCTCTTGCCACCACCAGTAGGCATCAACACAAACGTATCGTTGCCTTCCATCAGGTTCCTGATGATAGATTCCTGCTCGCCTTTAAACGAATCGAAACCGAAATAATGTTTCAACTGTTCTGTAAGATTTACCTGTTCCGTCATATCCAACTTTAATTTTATATGTCTTTATATGGTATATAGAAATCAGCCGGGATTCTCTCCCAACTGATTTGATGATATTTACAAAGAATGATGCTTGCCGGAATCCTCCTTACGCAGACTCCAGCTGTCCAAGATGAGCCTTGTCGAGCTGTCCCTTGGCATAATCCAATGTCACTTCAAACTTCTTGATCTTCTTGGATGGTACCTCAAACATCGCATCGGTCATCACTGCCTCTACGATAGAACGAAGTCCACGGGCGCCCAACTTATACTCCACAGCCTTATCTACCATGAAGTCGAGTGCTTCCTCTGTAAAGCTGAGCTTGATGCCATCCATTTCGAAGAGCTTCATATACTGCTTCACGATAGAGTTCTTTGGCTCTACCAGGATCTTGCGCAGCGCATCTCTATCCAAAGGATTGAGATAGGTGAGCACAGGCAGACGACCGATGATTTCAGGGATCAGACCGAATGACTTCAAATCCTGTGGCAGGATGTACTTCATCAGATCCTTCTTATCTACCTTGGCTACATTCTGTACTGAGTTGTAACCTACCACGTGGGTGTTCAGGCGCTGGGCAATCTTGCGCTCGATACCGTCGAAGGCACCACCGCAGATAAAGAGGATATTCTTGGTATCCACATGGATGTAATCCTGATCAGGATGCTTACGTCCACCCTTTGGCGGTACGTTCACCATGGTTCCCTCCAGGAGTTTCAAAAGTCCCTGCTGTACACCCTCTCCACTTACGTCGCGGGTGATAGATGGGTTATCACTCTTGCGGGCAATCTTGTCTATCTCGTCGATGAAGACGATACCACGCTGGGCAGCCTCCACATTATAGTCGGCTACCTGGAGCAGACGGGAAAGGATACTCTCCACATCCTCACCTACATAACCAGCCTCGGTAAATACCGTAGCATCCACGATGGTGAAAGGTACATCGAGCAACTTGGCAATGGTACGTGCCAGCAATGTCTTACCGGTACCGGTACTACCCACCATGATGATGTTGCTCTTTTCAATTTCCACGCCTTCCTTATCCTCAGGCTGCTGCAGACGCTTATAGTGATTATAGACAGCAACGGCAAGATGACGCTTGGCCTGTTCCTGTCCAATGATATATTCATCGAGATATTCCTTGATCTCCATAGGCTTTGGCACCTGCTTCAAGGCAAACTTCGCGTCATCGCCCTTTGGATTCAATACGCCAGTCTGCTGCACTATCTCAAATGCCTGCTTGGCGCACTCCTCACAGATAAAGCCATTGATACCCGTGATCAACAACTTCACTTCATTCTCGCTTCTTCCACAGAAGCTACATGCTTTCTTTGGCATAATGTCTTTTCCTTTTTCTTCTTTATACCTTATTATATATATACCTTATTATATATACCTTATATTATATATAGCAATCTTGATATACCGTCTCGTTACTTGCGTACCAGGATATTATCAATCATACCATACTCCTTTGCTTCCTCGGCAGTCATCCAGTAGTTACGGTCGCTATCAGCATAAACCTTGTCGTATGGAGTATGAGAATGCTCAGAGATGATGGTATAGAGTTCCTTCTTCATCTTCAGGATCTCACGAGCCTCGATCTCGATATCAGAAGCCTGACCCTGAACACCACCCAATGGCTGGTGAATCATCACACGGCTATGTGGCAAGGCAGAACGCTTGCCTTCCTGACCTGAAACGAGCAATACGGCAGCCATGGAAGCAGCCATACCTGTACAGATGGTAGCTACATCACTGGTAATAAACTGCATAGTATCATAGATACCCAGACCGGCAGTAACGCTACCGCCAGGACTGTTCAAATAGATGGAAATATCCTTGCCGCTATCTACAGAATCGAGATAGAGCAGCTGTGCCTGCAAGGTGTTGGCAGTATAATCATCAATTTCTGTACCCAGGAAGATGATGCGGTCCATCATCAAGCGAGAGAACACGTCCATCTGAGTAACGTTCAACTGACGCTCCTCCAAGATGTAAGGGTTCAAATACTTAGCCTGCGACTTCATCACGTCGTCAAGCACCATCCCATTCATACCAAGATGCTTGGTAGCATATTTTCTAAAATCGTTCATATCTATATTACTTTTTTCTTCAAAATAAGGAACAAAAAAAGAGGTTATCGACCTCATTATCTCATTCGGTGGAACAAAGATAATAAAAAAAGTCGATAACCTCGTATTTATTTGAAGTTTTTTTTCAAAAAAGTGTTATTCCTGCATCATCTTGTTGAAATCCTCTACAGAAATCTCCTTTTCATTGAGCTTAACAGCGCTCTTGAGAGCTGTAGCCAACTTACGGTCGATAGAGCGATCTACCAATGCGTCAACAGAGTCACCCTTCTTGAGAATCTCGTTAGCATAGTTCTCGATATACTCCTCTGGGATGTTTGTCATACCATACTGAGCGAACTGAGCACGAGCTGCCTCCTTAGCGGTCTCCTTGATATCCTCGTCGTTCACCTTGATATCCTGAGCCTTGATGAGCTGCTCCTTGATGAGGTGCCATGTCAACTCCTTGATGCTCTGCTCGTAGTTCTTCTCTACGAACTCCTCACCCTTATCCTTGTTGTTAGCCAACATGATGCGCTTCAAGAGTGCATCTGGGAATGTCAACTCGCCAACCTTCTTCTCGCAGTGCTCGCGTACATCGAGGATGAACTTGTAGTCAGAGTCGTTAACCAACTGCTCCTGCAAGCCCTCAGCGATCTTAGCACGGAAAGCAGCCTCGTCCTTCACGTCAGTATCCTCACCGAATACCT
>OKUO01000309.1_pt1 | contig 18355 bp, 16 predicted proteins | sample 1606481 | NCBI WGS metagenome assembly OKUO01 (sample SAMEA3882503, study PRJEB24775) | human gut metagenome | biome: human-associated habitat; feature: intestine environment; material: feces | place: Netherlands | collected 2009/2010
CGGTTGCTGGAACGGACAGCAGAGGCTGGGCGGCCCGTTGTGGGAATCCCGTGAAATGCCATTTGCTGATATCATTATTCGCAGGTCGCAAAACCATTCCTCATAGACCAGTTGAGTATATCTCCCATTGTTCACAACGGAACGCCCAAGGCTCCCTTTATAGGGGAGCTGGCCGCCGAAGGCGGTCTGAGAGGTTAAAGAGCGTCCCCTACGCACAAGGCCATAGGCCTTGGATTATTTGTCGCCTGGCTGCGATTTGTTCATCGTTCGTCGTTCATCGAAAAAAAAGCTGCCGCATAGCGACAGCTTTTTTTCGTTGTAGGGGCGACCCGTGGGACACCCGCGTACGGCCCCCTACGACGAACGACCTACGACCTACGATGAACGATCATCCCCGTGCTTCTGCGACGCGGGCGATGCCGTGGCGGGTGCGGTATTTGAGGAAGAGCATCAGGGCCAGGGCGACGGTGAAAGCGCCGACGAAGAAGTACAAGGTGACGGCATAACTATTGGTATTTTCTTTGATGAGCGACAGGACTAGGGGACCGGCGACGCCGGCAGCGCCCCAGGCCGTGAGGATGCGGCCGTGGATGGCACTGAGGTATTTCGTACCGAAGAGGTCGCTGAGGTAGGCCGGCATGCACGAGAAGCCGCCGCCATAGCAGGAAATGATGAGCAGGACCAGGACCTGGAAACTGAAGGCGCCCGTAACGCCAGCCAGCTGCCAGAAGGCCAGGATTTCAATAATAAAGAAGAGGACATACGTAGCCGAGCGGCCGATGTAGTCGGATATGGTCGCCCAGGCGATGCGGCCGGCGCCGTTCATGAGGCCGATGAAGCCGACCATGGAAGCCGCTGCCATAGGCGACATGCCGACGACGTCCTGTGCCATGGGCGAAGCGACGGACAGCAGGGCGATGCCGCAGGTGATGTTGGTGAAGAAGAGCCACCAGATGGCGTAGAACTGCCAGGTCTTCATGGCCCGGCGGACGGTGAACTGCGGCTGAGCGTCGGCGTATTCGACGGAAGATTCTTTTTCGGCCTTGGCCGGAACGTCTCCGGCTGCCGGCGGAGCCAGGTAGAGCGACGAAGCCGTCATGACGACCATATAGACGCAGCCGAGGATGAGGAAATTAGCGACCAAGCCAAAGTGCTGGACCAGCAGCTGCATGGCCGGGCCGGCGATGAGGCTGGCAAAACCGAAGCCCATGATAGCTAGGCCCGTAGCGAAGCCCCGATTTTCCGGGAACCATTTGACCAGTGTCGATACGGGCGTGATATAGCCCGTTCCCAGGCCGACGCCGCCGATGACGCCGTAAAAAGCGTAGAGCATGGGCAGGCTGTGGGCATAGAGAGCCGCTGCCGTGCCGAACATGGCCGTGACGAAGCAGGTCATGGATAAGAGACCGGACTTGCGAGGGCCGATTTTCTGGACGAAACTGCCCAAAAAGCCCGCCGACAGGCCGAGGAAGAGGATGGCCAGGGAAAAGGTCCACGTCGTTTCCTTGAGGGTGAAGCCCATAGATTCCATGATGGGCTTGGTGAGGACGCTCCAGGCGTAGACACTGCCGATACAGAGGTGGAGCCCCATGGCAGACAGGGCGATGAGCCAGCGATTTCGTTTCATTTAGACAACACTCCTTGTGAGGAGCCAGGCTGGCGAAAAAAAAAATACCGGCCGCCTGGCTCAAGAATATGTAGCATACTCTTGCCCAGACGGTCGGCATGAAAATCTCCGTACAGTTCACGTGGTTACTCCACTTGATTCCGTCAGTCCTGTACGAATCTGCTGATGTGCTTATTATACGAATATGGACGGTGATTGTCAATATCCCTTTGTGAACTTTTAAGCAGCCGGTGAGAAGGGAACGTAAGGCTGGCTGGAAACAGCCGGCTTACTGGTCTTCGCCGTATCGGCTTTGGCAGCGGTTTTCGCAGTCGTCTTCACTGCCGTTTTAGCAGCGGTTTCCGTTGCGGTCTTTACCGTTGTAGCTGTCTTGACAGGCGCTTTGGCCGCAGCCGTGGAAGCGGCAGCCGTAGCTGCTTCCTGCTTCTGCTGCGATGCCAGTTCAGCAGCCTGGGCCTGTTTTTCCTTGATATCCGACAAGGTCTGGCCTGCCGGTGCCTGACGCAGGATATAGACATTTTCTGCCGGTTCGACCGGTTTCAGGACGGAAAAACCATAGGCCATCAATTTCTGGGCATCGCCGAAGCGGTCGTCCGAGTTCATGATGGAAGCGATGACCGTCCGGCCATCCTGGGTAGCCGAAGCGACTAGGCAGGGACCGCCGGCATTGGTCGTACCGGTCTTGATGCCGTTGGCACCGGGGAAGCCGCTGGTCAGGAAATAATTCGTCGTCGTGCAGTGCTTGGACCCGCCGTTGATATAGGGCATGTCGTATTCACTGTGGCTGACCATGTCGCGGAATTCCGACATTTTCATGCCATAAGCGGCAATCGTCGCCATATCACGGGCCGTCGAATAGTGATTGCTGTCCGGCAGGCCATGGGGATTGGCGAAATGGGTATTCGTGCAACCCAGGGCGGCTGCTTTTTCATTCATCTTGGCGACGAAATCGGCCTGGGTCGGCGTAACTGTTTCGGCTACGGCAACGGCCGCATCACAGCCGGATACGGTCATCATGCCGGTCAGGGCATGGCGCAGGGTAATCTGGTCGCCAGGATCGATGCCCAGGACAGACGCATCGCTTTCGATGTTGTAGACGTCATTGGTGATGTTGAGGGGCTGGTCCATTTTGCCCTGGGCCTTGCCCAATTCGACGCCGAGGATACCGGTCATGATTTTCGTCGTACTGCCCGGATAGGCCCGGTCGTCGGCATTTTTCGCATAGAGCGTGTCACCCGTATCGGCATCCATGACATAGGCGGCATGAGCGCTGATTTCAGGCGGCTGCAGCGTATCGGCAAAGACGGCAGCCGACACGGTCAGGCAGGCGGCTGCAGCCAGACAGAAGATTCTTTTCAAAGACATAGCATACACTTCTTTCTCTATAAGGGATTTTTCGCAGCCATCTTGGGCTTGCGGGGATACTTCTTGGGGCTTTCCTTCACTTTTTCGATGTAGAGGACGGCGCGGACGTCATCGAGTCCCGGCAGGTGGACAGGCCGTACTTCGGCGACTTTGCCGCCCAGGATCTGCAGGGCTTTTTCGCCTTCTGCCAGTTCGTCTTCATACTGGGCCCCTTTGAGGGAAATGAAATAGCCCCCGGTCTTCACGTAGGGCAGGGCCCATTCGGCCAATATGTTCAGGCGGGCGACGGCCCGGCTGGTGACGATATCGAAAGCGCTGCGGTATTCCGGCTTATGGGCCATTTCTTCGGCCCGGCCGTGGAGGAACGACGCCGTCAGTCCTATATCGCGGACCGTGTTTTCCAGGAAGGTCAGGCGCTTTTGTAGGGAATCGAAGAACGTCACGTTCAAGTCCGGCCGGTAGATGAGCAGGGGCAGGCCGGGAAAGCCGGCGCCGGTCCCCAAATCGAGGACACGAGCGCCTTCTTTGAAATAAGCCGGGTCATAACAGGACAGGCTGTCGGCCATGTGCTTGATGGCGACGCCTTTCGGGTCGGTAATGGCCGTCAGGTTCATGACTTTATTCGTTTCCACCAGTTTTTCATTAAAAGCGCAGAACTGGGAAAGCTGCCCGTCTGTCACGGTAAGGCCCATGGCCTTCAGGGCCTGTTCTAATTCACTGCGAAACATGATTCTTTTCCTCCCGGCTGTGCTGTTCCAGTACGATGAGCAAGGCCGTGATATCCGCCGGGGACACACCGGAAATACGGCTGGCCTGGCCTAAGGACAAGGGCCGGATTTCATCGAGTTTCTGCCGGGCTTCGGCCGACAGGGTGTCGATATCGGCATAGACGATATCGGCGGGCATCTTCTTCTGTTCCAGGCGGTTCATCTTTTCGACTTGTTCCATCTGGCGGCTGATATAGCCTTCGTACTTGATCATGATTTCGATTTCTTCTTCCACGTCGGCAGCCAGTTCCGGCAGGTCGAAGACCGTCCGCAGGGCCTCGTAGTCGACATCGTTGCGGCGCAGGAGGTCGTAGGCCGTGATGGCCGTGTGGATGGGCGCCGTGCCCAGGCGTTCCAATTTTTCCAGATTGGCCTTGGACGGCGTGACGGAAATGGCCTGGAGAGCGGCGATGCCTTCTTCGATGGCCTGTTTCTTGGCCGTGAAGCGGTCGTACCGTTCCTGCGTGACCAGGCCCAGGTCATAGCCCTTCTGGGTCAGGCGCAGGTCGGCATTGTCCTGGCGCAGGATGAGGCGGTATTCGCTGCGGCTGGTCATGATGCGGTACGGTTCATTCGTCCCCTTCGTGACCAAATCGTCGATGAGGACGCCGATATAGGCTTCAGAGCGGGTCAGGATGAACGGTTCCCTGCCCTGGACCTTCAAGGCCGCGTTGATGCCGGCCATGAGGCCCTGGGCGGCGGCTTCTTCATAACCGCTGGTCCCGTTGGCCTGGCCTGCCGAGAAGAGGCCGGAAATCTTCTTCGTTTCCAGCCACGGCGTGAGCTGCGTCGGGTCCAGGCAGTCATATTCGATGGCATAGCCCGGGCGCATGATCTTGACGTCTTCCAGGCCCGGGATGGTGCGCAGGAAGGCGTACTGGACGTCGGCAGGCATACTGGTGCTCATGCCCTGGACGTACATTTCTTCCGTCGATTCCCCTTCCGGTTCGATGAAGAGCTGATGCCGCTTCTTATCGGCGAAGCGGACGATCTTCGATTCGATGGACGGGCAGTAGCGCGGCCCGATGCCGGTGATGATGCCATTGCACATGGGAGCCCGGTAGAGGTTGTCGCGGATGATCTTATGCGTTTCTTCGTTGGTAAAGGTCAGCCAGCAACATTCTTTGTTGCGGTCTTTCCGTTCCGACAGGAAGGAAAAGGCATGACCGTCTTTGTCGCCTTCCTGTTTGGCCATTTCATCGGTCCGCAGGGTACGGCGGTCGACGCGGGCCGGCGTACCGGTCTTGAAGCGCATGAGCTTGAGGCCGGCCTTGACCAGGGACCCCGACAAATCTTCAGCCGAGCGCTGGCCGATAGGGCCGCCGGAATAGGTACAGGTGCCGATGATGATCTTCCCTTTGAGGTAGGTCCCCGTCGCCAGGATGACGCACTTGGCTTTATAGACTTCATCCAGTTCCGTCCGGACACCGGTGACGGCGCCGTCTTCGACGAGAAGGTCTGTGATCATGAGCTGCTTGACGTCGAGGTGGTCCTGGTTTTCCAGGGTCTTGGTCATGGCCATCTGGTACATCTTCTTATCGGACTGGGCCCGGAGGGAATAGACGGCCGGTCCTTTGCCGGTGTTGAGCATGCGCATCTGGAGGCACGTCTTATCCGTATTGATGCCCATTTCGCCACCCAGGGCGTCGATTTCCCGGACGAGATGGCTCTTCCCCGGCCCGCCGACAGCGGGATTGCAGGGCATGAGGGCAATATTATCTAAGTTCAGCGTCGCCATCAGGGTCTTGGCGCCCAGGCGGGCACTGGCCAGGGCCGCTTCACAGCCGGCATGGCCGGCACCGATGACGATGACATCGTATGTATCGACTACAAACATGGTTACACCCCTTTATTTACCTAAACAGAATCGGCTGAATATTTCTTCGACCATATCATCGTGGACCGTATCGCCCGTGATAGAGCCCAAAAGCTCCCAGGCTTCGCGCAGGTCGACGACGGCACAGTCGACGGGCATACCGGCTTCGATGGAATCGAGGGCCCGCTGCAGGGCTTGCCGGCTCTGGCGCACCAGTTCGATGTGGCGCGTATTGGTGAGCAGGGCACTGCCTGCCGTATCGGCATGGGACAGGGCCAGGGACAACAATTTATCTTTCAGGGAATCCAGGCCGTCACCCGTACCAGCCGACAAGGAGAGGACGGGATGACCATAGCCTGCCAAATCTTTTTCCGTAACGACTGGCATTAAATCGGTCTTGTTGAGGACGACAAGGACATTCTTATCCTTCGTGTCTTCCAGGATGGCCTTATCTTCATCGGACAAGGGCCGGGACCGGTCGATGACGACCAGGATGATATCGGCTTTGTCCATATAGGCCTTGGCCTTGGTGACGCCTATCTTTTCGACAGTATCGTCTGTTTCCCGGATACCCGCCGTATCGACGAGGCAGACCGGGACGCCTTTGAGGGAAATCCATTCTTCCAGGACATCCCGCGTCGTCCCCGGCACATCGGTGACGATGGCCCGGTCTTCCTGGAGCAGGCGGTTGAGCAGGCTCGATTTGCCGGCGTTCGGCGTACCGGCAATGGCGGCCATGACGCCGTCGCGGATGATGCGGCCGTCGTGAGAAGCCTCCAGCATATCGTCCAGGGCCGTCAGCTGTTTGCGGATAGCTCCGGCTACATCGGGGACGGTAATATCTTCCAGGTCTTCTTCAGGATAATCGATGGTGACTTCCAGGCGGGTAATGAAGTCCGTCAAATCGTGGCGCATGGCACCGATGACTTTAGACAGCCGCCCTTCGAGCTGATTGACGGCACTGGTCAGGCCCTGGCGGCTCTTGGCCTGGATGACATCCATGACGGCTTCGGCCTGGGCCAGATCGATGCGGCCATTGACGAAGGCCCGCTGCGTAAATTCTCCGGGATTGGCCATGCGGGCGCCGTGGGCCAGGACCAGGCCGAGAATTTTTTCCAAGGCCTGGCGGCCGCCGTGGCACTGGATTTCCAGTACGTCTTCCGCCGTATAGGAGTGCGGCCCTTTCATGATGAGCATGAGCACTTCATCGACAGGACGGCCGTCATCGGCGACGATGAGGCCATGCTGGATAGAACGGTCCCGGCGCTGGGCCAGGGGCTTTCCCGAAGGGCTGCGGAAAATGGCATCGCCTACGTCATAGGCATGGCTGCCGCTGATACGGATGACGCCGATGCCGCTTTCCCCCAGGGGGGTGGCAATGGCCGCGATCGTATCGGTCGTATCGTACATATGGCAATACTCCTTTCATAGCCAAGGGGCTCGCATGAAGTTTCCTGACATCATGCAAGATTCCTTTTACTTTATAGTTTGTAGAAAAATACTCGAAAGAGGCTGTCTGAATGCGACAGCCTCTTTGTTAAGCTTCATAGGGCAAACTAAAAATTATTCTTGATAGTAAATGACGACGTGGCGGTACGGGTCCTGGCCTTCACTTTCCGTGCGGACCTGCGGGTCGTTCTGCAAGGTCACATGGATGATTTTGCGTTCATAACCGTTCATCGGTTCCAGGACGACGCGGTCGCCGTTCTTCTTGACGCGGTTCGCCAGACGGATAGCCAGCTGTTTCAGCGTTTCTTCCCGGCGATGGCGGTAATTTTCGACATCGAGCATGATGAAATGGCGCGTCGTTTCGCCCTGATTCGTCGTCAAGTTGGTCAGGTACTGGAGGGCATCCAGGGTCTGGCCATGCTTGCCGATGAGGATACCCAGGTTCTTGCCGTGCAGGTGGAGCAGGACTTTATCGGACTTGATCATCTTTTCGATGACGACGTCGATGCCCATGTTCTTGAGCACTTCCTGAAGGAAGGCCTTAGCCTTGGCGGCGGCTTCTTCAGCCGTAAAATCATCGCCTGTTTCGGCTTCAGCCGGTTCTGTTTCTACCTGGGGAACCGCTTCTTCAGCTGCGTTGGCAGCCGGTTCAGCCGCTGCCGGTGCGACGGGCTTTTCCACGGCTGCCGGCTGGCTTTCCATGGTCGGGACCGTCGGTACGCCTTCTTTTTCGGTAATGCGCACTTTCGCCGGCTTGCTGCCGAATCCGAAGAAACCGCTCTTCGGTTCTTCCAAGACTTCGATGTCGACTTCGTCCTTCATTCTGCCGAGACGGACCAGACCGGAGCGGACGGCATCTTCGATCGTTTTTCCTGTAGTTTCGATGGTACTCATGCTTCTGATCGTGCTCCTTTTTTCTTGAGGTGGGTCATGAGGAACTGCTGTGCCCACTGGAATACGTTAGAAACAACCCAGTAAATGACCAGGCCGCTGGGGAAATTCAAGCTGATCCAGCCGATGAATAACGGCATGACGATCTTCATGATTTTCTGCTGTTTAGCCTGTGCATCCGAAGCCGCTACCTGCGTACCGGACATCTGGTTCTGGATGAAGTAAGTCGAAACAGCCGACAGCACCGGCATGATATATGTGGGGTCCGGCTGGCCCAGGCTGGGAAGCCATAAGAAACTTTCAAAGGCCGGGTCGTAGGGATATTCCCGAAGAGCATAGAAAATGGCGATGAGGAATGGCATCTGAATGAGGATCGGCAGACAGCCCGACAAGGGGTTGACGCCCATTTCCCGATACAGTTTGGTCATTTCTTCCTGCATCTTTTTCTGATTGCCCTTATATTTCTTCTGTAATTCTTTGATCTTAGGCTGCAGGGTCTGCATGCCTTCCATGGAACGGATCTGTTTGGCCGTAAGCGGAGCCAGAACCAGTTTAATAATCAAGGTGAGCATGATAATGGCAGCGCCATAGCTCGGATAGCCTACATTCTGGGTAAATGCATAACAGTAATTCATGAATGTCGTCATAATGCCGCTGAGGACATCCATTATTCCACTGAAAAAGCCCAATACTCTCAACTCCTGTTCAGTTGTAAAAATAGGGATCTACGGTACCGGATCATATCCGCCTTTGTGAAAGGGATGGCATTTTAAAATGCGCCTTAGTGCCAAATAACTCCCTTTGACAGCACCGTACTTCTGCAAAGCCTCGATAGCATAGACAGAACAAGTCGGATAAAACCGGCAGCACGGCCGGTGAAGGGGCGATATGAACAACTGGTAAAACCGGATAAGGGCTATGAAACACCGTTTCATGTGTCATCACTTCTTTTTCAATACCCTGGCATGCCGGAATAATTGCAGGATGCTTTGTTCTGCTTCTTTGTATCCGGCGTATTTTAAACTGCTGCGGCCGATGAGGACCAAGTCGAACCCGTCGCGCAGGTCGAACTGGTGCAGACGATAGACTTCTTTCATCAGGCGGCGGCAGCGGTTGCGTTCGACGGCGCAGCCGATTTTCTTACCCGTTACGAAACCAATCCGGGTCGGCTGTTTCGGTGAGCGCGGCAGGACGTACAGGACGACGCGGCGGTTGACATACGACTTGCCGCGGCGGTATACGAGCTGGTACTCACGGTTTTTGCACAGCCGTTGTTCTTTTGTTAGTTCATACATACGTAAATTGTCCTAAAAATGCCAGAAAAACAGAAAAATTCCGCCAACCGGAACTTTTCTGTTTATCTCGTAATAATTAAGCAGAAAGTTTCTTTCTGCCTTTCATGCGGCGTTTTTTCAAAACCATGCGGCCGCCTTTCGTCTTCATTCTTTCGCGGAAGCCGTGAGTTCTCTTTCTCCACAATGTATTCGGCTGATATGTCTGTTTCAAGCTAGACACCTCCTTTGTCGTCATTGACAGTAAATGAATTTACACCATAACAGGTTAATTATAGTAAGCGAAGTCCCGGCTGTCAAGCCCCATTTTCCAAGTATTATATCGTTTGCGCATACCTCATGTATAAGTATTCCGCAAAAATTTTCTTCCCTTAATTTCGGTTTTGTTGTAAAATGTGGATAGATAAATAAGTTGTCAACAATCTATCCACATTTTGTGGATAAGTGGAAAAGAACCGGAAATTCGATGATTATCGTCTTTCCGCCTTTTTGTGTCCTCTTTGTCCACGTTATCCACAATTCAGGCTATACACATATACACTTTATATGGTACACTCTATGTCTCGCACAATTTTACGCACAGATTGGAAGGATTATTATGGACCTGCTCAGCTTATGGGAAAAAATGCTGGCTAACCTGAAACAAGTCTTGCCGAAAGAGATTTTTACCAACTGGTTTGAAGGCAACATCATTCCCTACTCCTATTCCGAAGAAGAAAATCTCCTCATATTGGACACAATGACGAATTTTCTCCGCGACTACGTCAGCAAAAAATACACGGATATCCTGGAAACCGTCGCCCAGGACGCCATCGGCCGCCCGACAAGGGTCCAGCTGATTACGAGCCAGGAAAAGAAGCCCGCTCCCGAAAGCCAGCCAGAAGCCGTCGCAGAAACGATCACCCTGCCGAAAAAGCGCCGGCAGCCGCTGCCCCGGCCGGAGACGCGCAGTCCGGCCCGTCAGGACAGACAGAATGGGTCCAGCCTGAATTGCCCATCAGTGACGGTCCGGCAGCCCCCATGCCCGTCGTCAAAGAAGCCGTCCCCGTCACGCCTGATGAAATCCCTTATAATAATAATTTAAATAAAGATTATACCTTTGATAACTTCATCGTCGGCAACAGCAACCGCGTCGCCACAGCCGTCGCCAAGTCCATTGCCGCTGCACCGGCCCAGAAATGGAACCCCTTCTACATCTACGGCGGCAGCGGCCTGGGCAAGACCCACCTGATGCACGCCATCGGCCACGAACTGCTGAAGAACTTCCCCAACATGCGCCTGTTGTGCATCACCAGTGAAGACTTCGTCAACGAATTCATCCAGTGTATCCAGGACAAGAATACGGAAAGTTTCCGCCGCCGTTACCGCAATGTCGATGTCCTCTTCGTAGACGACATCCAGTTCCTGGGCCGTGGGGATAAAGAAAGTTCCAAAGAAGAATTCTTCCACACCTTCAACAAGCTCTATCAGGACAAAAAACAGATGGTCTTCACCAGCGACCGTCCGCCCCGGGACATCAAGAAACTGGAAGAACGCCTGCGTTCCCGCTTTGAAAACGGCATGGTCACGCAAATCGAGCCGCCTGATTTAGAAACGCGCACGGCTATCCTCCGGGCCTGGGCAGAAAAAGAAAATATCACCTGCGACCTGGATGCCCTTAATTACATCGCAGCCAATGTCAGCGAAAACATCCGAAAACTGCACGGCGCCTTCATCCGCGTCCTCCTGGAAGCGTCGCAGTCCAAGAGCAACGTCACCCTGCCTTTGGTAAAACACGCTATCCATTACATTACCGACGCCCAGGATGAAAAGAAATATATCACCATCGACGAAATCACGACGTACATCTGTCAGCACTATAACATCAATTATAAAGAGCTCATGGGCAAGAAAAAGACCAAAGACATCGCCCTGCCGCGGCAGATTGCCATGTATATGTGCCGCGAACTGACAGGAAATACGTATCCCCACATCGGGACAGCCTTCAACGGCCGCGATCATACGACAGTCATGCACGCCTGCTCGCAGATTCGGAAAAAAATAGACAAAGACAGCCATTTCAAAGAACATCTGGAAAAGATGATGAATGAAATCCGCGGTGTGGATAACTAGGCTGATAAAATTGTACATACATTGTGGATAAGTCAAAAAAAGAAATCCACAGTGGAAATGTGGATAAAAAATGACGATTTGTCCACACGTTATCCACAGCTGTGGACAGCTTAAAATCGCTGTCTTTTTCCACTTATCCACAAATTCACAACCCCTATTACTAAGACTACTATTTTTTAATTCACATTTAATTAATTTATTCAGCGCAGAAAAGAGGATACTCCATTGAGACTAAAACTGAAAAAAGAAGATCTGAACAAAGGCCTGCAAGCTGTCCAGAAAGTCGCCCAGAACAAAAGCAACAATATATCTTCTGAAAACGGCTTGCTTATCAAAGCCCTCCATGGTATCATCGAGTTCCAGGCCAATGACTACGATATGGGCATTAAGATCACCGTTCCCGGTATCATTGAAGAAGGCGGTGAAGCCTTTATTGCCAATCCTTATTTAATGGAATTGACCCGCCGCCTGCCCAGTGATGAAATCGAAATCATCAAGGAAGATGCCGATACACAGCTGCTCATCAAAGGCGGCAAACTCAAGTTTGAATGTCTGACCATGAATCCCGATGATTTCACAGAAGTCGAAATCGTTGAAAACGGCTATGCCAGCTTTACGACGACGAGCGTCGTCATGAAAGACCTCATCGACAATACGTCCTATGCCTGCGCTACTGATGTAGCCCGCCCGATTTTCATGGGGACCTTCCTGGACGTCCAGGGGGATCAGATGACCATGGTCGCCACCGACACGCACCGCCTGGCATTGAAGACGGCTACCCTCGATGCGCCTGTGGATAATCCCTTACAGGCCGTTATCCCCAGCCGATTGTTATCAGAAATTTCCCGTCAGCTGCCGACAGATATCCCGGAAACCGTCGAAATCACGGCAGTCCGCAATTACCTGGCCGTACAGTTCGGCAATGTCTACATCCGGACGCGGCTCATCGAAGGGGAGTTCCCCAATTACCGGCGCGTCATCCCCAGTGACTTCAAGTGCATCGTCACGGTGGACCGGGCCGAATTCACGGGCGCTGTCGAACGCGCTTCTATCGTCGCCAAAGATGCCCAGTACAATGTCATCAACTTCATCGTCGCCGACGACCAGATTAAACTCATGAGCCAGCATCCTGACTACGGTACGGTCGAAGACTACGTTCCCTGCCATTTGGAAGGCCAGGGCCTGGATATTTCCTTTAACGGGAAATTCATCCTCGATATCTTGAAGCATTGCCATGATTCGGAAGTCATCTTGAAATCCAAGGAAAACAGCCCCATGCTGGTCCAGGATAAAGAAGATACTTCCTGTGTATTTGTTGTAACGCCTATGAGGACAAAATAATGGAAACAGTAAACATTACGACACCGATGATCCAGCTCGACCAATTCTTGAAATGGGCCAGTATTTTACAGAGCGGCGGTGAAATCCGCTTTCTGCTGGACGAAAAAAAGATTTTTGTAAATGGAATTTTATGCACTGCGAAACGCAAAAAGCTCTATCCTGGAGACAAAGTTGAAATTAAAGGTATCGGTACGTATTTGATTAAAGGTGAATAATTATGATGATTGAATCGGTCCGGCTCCACCGTTTCCGGAATTATGATGATGAAATGATTACCTTTCCCAAGGCCATCATCCTCCTCTATGGGAAGAATGGCCAGGGCAAGACGAATCTATTGGAATCATTATATATGGGGGGCATCGGCAAGTCCTACCGGGGCATTGCCGATGCCGACCTCATCAGCTGGAACCAGGACCAGGCCAGCATCATCATCCAGTTTCAGCGCAGTGATACGCGGCAGCAGCTGAAGATCATCTTATCCCGGACGGCCAAGAAAGAACTCTGGGTCAATGAAACAAAAGTTCCCCAAAAGGAACTGGTCGGGATCCTCAACGAAGTCCTGTTCTCGCCGGACGACCTGCAGCTCATCAAGGGCAGCCCGTCGCTGCGGCGCCGTTTCATCGACATGGAAATCTCCCAGGTCAGCCGGCCGTACTACCGGGAACTGCTGCAGTACAACCGGGCCATTTCCCAGCGCAATCTCCTGCTGAAGAAGATGAAATATGAAGGCATCCATCCCCTCGATGAATGGGACCGCCAGATTGCCGGCTTTGCAGCTTCGCTGGTCGCGAAAAGGCTCGAAGCCCTGCACAAGTTGTCCTTTTTGGCCGGCGTCCTCCACAAGCGCCTGAGCCGGGGGACGGAAATGCTAAACCTAACATATGTTCAGCCCTATGGCGGCGGCGACCGGGACCATCAGACCGATCCGGAATGGTACTATGCCCTCTTGCAGCGCCATCTCGAAGAAGACGTGCGCCGTCAGGCGACATCGGTCGGGCCGCACCGGGACGATCTGGTCTTTTCCGTCGGCCCGGCGGATCTGCGGAAATACGGCTCCCAGGGGCAGCAGCGGACGGCCGTCCTGGCCTTGAAATTATCGGAGCTGGAATACGTCAAGTCCGAGACGGGGGAATATCCGGTCCTGCTCCTGGACGATGTCATGAGCGAGCTGGACCCGGACCGCCGGCAGGCCCTGCTCGATTTCGTCCGCGACCGTATCCAGACGTTCATTACGACGACGGAACCGGGAATCTTTGCCGGCATGGCCGGGTGTCATCCCATTTGCATTGAACAAGGGAGGGTCCTGTCTCATGGAGGAACGCAGTCTTGAATTAAAAAAAGCCGGTTTAGCCATACCGAAAGTATTGGAGAAAAACCGGCTCCTTTTGCCTTATCACTTATACCAGGCCAAACGGGACTGGAAACAGATCGCTGGCGAACAGATTGCCAAATATTCATATATATTAGATTTTAAGGATAAACAGGTTATCATTGCCGTCATGAACCCGGTATATATGAATTATCTGTTTATGTATAAAAATAAAATCATAGAGGAAATTAATTCTTACGTAGGGCATCGGGCCATTGCCGATGTCCGTTTTGTCAAAAAGGGGAAAAAACCGGTCCGGCCGGTCTATGAAACCTTGCAGGGCGAAAGGGAGGATGTCTTTCCTAAAGAGACTATCAGCCAGGTCCGCCTCGATGACGATACGGTAGCCCGTATCCGCCAGGAAACGGCCCATCTGGCAGAAGGGCTGCGGGAAAAAGTGGTCCAGCTCCGTTTCGCCCAGGCCAAGCGGAAGAAGGCTTACCAGCTGGAAGGTTTCGTTTCCTGTCCCCGCTGCGGCCGCTGGATGGCGCCTGGCGAAAGGCAGTGCCTCTTTTGCCGCAGCGAGGCCCGGCAGGCCTTGAAGCGGCAGATACGCGCTTACCTCGACGACATGCCCTGGCTGTCGTGGGAGGCCGTGGCCGGCTATCTGAAGACGGACGTGACGGCGGCTGCGGAAGAACAGGCGTACAATGAAGTCCGCCGCAATCTCATCTATACCTATATTGAAAAGGTATATTACGAATACGATACGGCAGCCGATGACTTTACCCTGGCCATGCTCATCACCCGCCGCGTCCCCGGCGATATCCCGCCGAAATTCATCGAGAACCTCGTTGCCAAATACAGAAAGAAGGACGACCATGTATCTCCATCTGAGCCGTAATCTCTCCATCCATGCCGGCGATGTCGTAGCCATCGTCAACCTGACAGGCCGTCAGGGCCGCTCGGTCTGCCAGCATTGCGGCCTGCCTCTCGTCGCCGTCGACGGGATACCGGAAAAGGCCTGGCGCTGCCTGGTCGTCACAGGAAAGCAGGTCTTTGCCCTGCCGGTCACGGGAGAGACCGTGGTCCGGCGCTATCAGAAGTGCCTGCACCCGGCAAGGTATGTATTCAAAAATGTTTGATTTTACGGTATAATAAAGTGTTAGATTGCCTAAATGAATCATTAAAATTGCAAGAAACAGGAGTTGAGAATCTCTATGTCGAAAGACAAAGCTAGATATGGTGCCGAACAGATTCAAGTATTGGAAGGACTGGAAGCCGTCCGCAAACGGCCTGGGATGTACATCGGCAGTACATCGACACGGGGCCTTCATCATCTGGTCTACGAAGTCGTCGATAACAGTATCGACGAAGCTCTGGCCGGCTATTGTACGCACATCGAAGTAACCATCCAGGAAGACAACAGCATCACTGTCGTCGACAATGGCCGCGGTATCCCTGTAGCCATGCATAAGATCGGCAAGCCTGCTGTCGAAGTCGTCCTGACGGTCCTCCATGCAGGCGGGAAATTCGGCGGCGACGGCTATCCCATTTCCGGCGGCCTCCACGGCGTTGGCATTTCCGTCGTCAACGCCCTCAGCGTCTGGACGAAGGTCCAGGTCAAACGGGATGGCTATTTATGGGACATCTCCTTTACCCGCGGCGTGACCGATCAGCCGCTCCGGAAGGTACGCCCTCTGGAAGCAGGAGAAGAAACGGGGACGAAAGTTTCTTTCAAACCGGACCATGAAATCTTCCCGGACACGGTCTATGACTTCAATACCTTGAAGACGCGCCTGCGCGAACTGGCTTTCCTCAATAAAGGACTGCACATCACCCTGACCGATAAACGCGGCGAAGGCAAGAGCGAAGTCTACTGTTATGAAGGCGGCTTGACGTCGTTCGTCGAATTCCTCAACGAAAGCCATCAGGCCGTCAATCCGACGGTCATCAACGTCGATGGCGAAAAGAACAAGGTCATCGTCGACATCGCCATGCAGTATAACGACGGCTACAGTGAAAATATCCTGACTTTCGTCAACGATATCTTCACTGAAGAAGGGGGCACGCATCTGAGCGGCTTCCGTTCCGGCCTGACGCGTACGATCAACGATTATGGCCGCAGTGCCGGCATCATCAAAGAAAACGAAGACAACTTGTCCGGCGAAGACGTCCGCGAAGGCTTGACGGCGGTCATCAGCGTCAAAGTACGGGAACCGCAGTTCGAAGGCCAGACCAAGACCAAGCTGGGCAACAGCGAAGTCAAGGGTATCGTCGACAACATCGTTTCCGACGGGCTGAAAGAATTCTTTGAAGAACATCCATCTGAAGCCAAGGCCATCATCAATAAGACCATTTCTGCGTCCCGTGCCCGCCAGGCCGCCCGCCGCGCCCGCGAGCTGACGCGCCGCAAGAACGCCCTGGAAATCAGCAGCCTGCCTGGGAAACTGGCGGACTGCTCGGAAAAGAATCCAGACCAGACGGAAATCTACCTGGTCGAAGGGGATTCGGCAGGCGGCAGCGCCAAGCAGGGCCGTGACCGCCGTTTCTAGGCTATCCTGCCCCTGCGCGGCAAGATCATCAACGTCGAAAAGGCCCGCCTCGACAAGATCCTGGCCAATGATGAAATCCGTTCCATGATCACTGCCTTCGGCACGGGCATCGGCCAGGAATTCGATTTGAGCAAACGCCGCTATGACAAGATCATCATCATGACCGATGCCGACGTCGACGGCGCCCATATCCGGACGCTGCTCCTGACCTTCTTCTACCGTTTCATGAAGCCCCTCATCACAGACGGCCACGTCTATATCGCCCAGCCGCCGCTCTATCAGGTGCGCAAGGGCAAACAGGTCTGGTACTTCTATACGGACGAATCGATGCAGGCCAAGCTCGATGAACTGGGCCGTGACAGCAACAACGTCGTCGTCCAGCGCTATAAAGGCCTGGGCGAAATGAACCCGGAACAGCTCTGGGAAACGACGATGGATCCGGAAAACCGGACCATGCTCAAAGTCGAATTGGAAGACGCCGCCGAAGCGGACCGCATTTTCTCGGTCCTCATGGGCGACAAAGTCGAACCGCGTCGCAAATTCATTGAAGAAAATGCCAAGAAAGTCCGCAATCTGGACTTGTAAGAGGAGGGCCTATGCCGGACATTTCCCGAAAGATAGACTTATTCACTGATTCCGTCATCGCCCGCATGTCGAAAGTGGCCGAAGCCTGCGGCGCCATCAATCTGGCCGAAGGCTTCCCGGACTTTCCGCCGCCCCAGGCCATGCGCGACCGCCTCAGCGAAGTGGCTCAGGCCGGACCGCACCAATACAGCCTGGATAATGGCGCAGCCAATCTGCGCCAGTCCATGGCCGACTGCCGCCGCATGTTCACGGGCCAGACCATCGACCCTGAACGGGAAGTCGTCGTCACCTGCGGCGGGACGGAAGCCCTCATGGCGGCCATGATGACCCTCGTCGACCCTGGCGATAAAGTCATCCTCTTTTCGCCTTTTTATGAAGCCTACAGTACAGACGCCCTGCTCTGCGGGGCAGAGCCTGTCTACGTATCGCTCCGCGAACCGGACTATACCTTTGATGCCGATGAATTGGAAGCGGCTTTCAAACAGCATCCGAAAGCGATTTTCCTCTGCAATCCGTCCAATCCGTGCGGCAAGGTATTCTCCCGGGAAGAGCTGATGACCATTGCCAAGCTGGTCGAAAAGTACGACGCCTTCGTCGTCATCGATGAGGTCTACGAGCACATCATCTATGAACCGACACAGTATACGTATTTTTCTACCCTGCCCGGCATGTATGAACGGACGCTCTGCTGCGGTTCCCTGTCCAAGACGTATTCCATCACGGGCTGGCGCCTGGGCTATATTTTCGCCTCGCCGGCTCTGACGGATGCCATCAAGAAACTCCACGTCTACCTGACCATCAGTGCGCCCAGCCCGCTGCAGGAAGCGGCCGTGACGGGTCTGCGCTTCGGCCGGGACTATTACGATGCCCTGCGGGCCATGTATACGCGCAAGCGGGATTTCGTCATGAAGCGCCTCGATGACATCGGCATCGGCCATAATGATGATTTTGTCATAGCGAAGCTTTGTTATATCAAACTCGTCGCCGATTCCGGTGCCGAGGGCTATGACTATGGGCATGAGCTTCTCGTTGCCGATAACCCTGTCGAGTCTCGCCTTTTCGACGTTGAGCATCTTGCCCCAGAGCGGCAGGATCGCTTGGAAGCGCGAGTCGCGTCCCTGGGTGGCAGAGCCGCCTGCCGAGTCGCCCTCTACGATGTAGAGCTCGGTGAGCTCGGGGTTATTTTCGTTGCAGTCGCGCAGCTTGTCGGGCATGGCCGCGCCGCCGAGCGCCGTCTTGCGGCGGA
>OKUO01000310.1_pt1 | contig 18343 bp, 9 predicted proteins | sample 1606481 | NCBI WGS metagenome assembly OKUO01 (sample SAMEA3882503, study PRJEB24775) | human gut metagenome | biome: human-associated habitat; feature: intestine environment; material: feces | place: Netherlands | collected 2009/2010
GGGGCAAGTGTACTGCTTATCGCGGCAAGTCCAGTCAGGGTTGAAGACCTTGAAACCCTTCACGGGTGCAGTTGATTGTTCCATTTGTTACCTTCCTTTCTTAAACGGCAATACCGGTGTATTCGGTGAACTTCATGGGGCTGATGTAGTAAGACCAGCGGGAACCCATCTTGACGGCATATCCCCAAGGGAAGACCCCATCACGCAAGCCTTGCCTGACAAACTCTTTACCCTTGCCCATCAGCTTTGCGGCCTGTTCAGGGGTGAATCTGCCCGGCTTGAAATCCATGCGGACTTCAGAAACCATGAAGTGGTTAGGTGCAAGACCCAGCGCCTTTGCAATGACCGCTTTGCGCTTGTCCGTGGGTTCGTTCTTCCCGGACAGATCGTAGTCCTTCGGCTCGCCGAAGGTACGGACGCGGACCTTGTCGCCGCCCAGGAACAGGACACCGGCATTGTGGCTGTCCACCATGTCCTCGGCGGTCTGGAACAGGGTGAACTTGTCGTGGCAGGGCTCGGAGGCGTAGGGGCAGAACTGGGTGCAGTTGCCGCACTCGTTGCACATCTTGTCCACGTGGACGATCTGGTGGCTGCCATCGGCCATGCGGATGGCCACATTGGCGCGGTTGGGGCAGGAGTCCACGCAGTTTTCGCAGACGGTGGCGCACTGCAGGCAGCGCTCGCCCTCGCAGCAGACGCAGCCGCTCATGGCCAGAATGCCCTTCTTGGCCTCGGCGTCCGCCTTAGTGACATAGGCCTGCTCGGGGATGTCATAGGTATAGGGCTTGCCGATAACTGCCTCGGCAAAGGCCGCGGCGTCGGCGATGCCTTCGACAACAGTGGCGGGGCCGCGCTTGGCGTCGCCGGCGGCGTAGACGCCATCCACGTTGGTCTGGAAGGCGGGACGGCCCTTCTTGTCCAACTCAATGCCGTTGGCGGCCATGAGTGCGTCGTCCACCTGCTCACCCACAGCGGAGATCACCAGGTCGCAGGGGACGGTGAAGAACTCACCGCTGCCCACGGCGACCGCCTGCGCGGCTATTACCGGAACTGCGACTACCGCCTGTGTGAATATTCCCTGGGCGTCAAGCTCATGTGGCGGGACCACCTGCATCCGTCCTTTGCCGAGGTCGCCGGCTGCCTTGTGATCCGCAACTGTATCGAGGGCGAGTATGTCTTTGACTACCCCATTGCCGGCCCCGAGGCAGATGTTGAAGGCGCCCTGCGGGCCATCGAGTCCTGGTGCGCCGCCACCGGCACACCTCTGGTGCTCTCTGTGGTGCCGGAGGACAAGGCCCAGACCCTCTGCCTGCGCTATCCCCGCTGCCGCGTTATCAGCGAGCGGCCCTGGAAGGACTATCTTTACCGAGCAGAGGAGTTGGCCGCTTTCGCCGGCCGTCGGTACAGCGGCCAGCGCAACCACATCAACAAGTTCCGCCGGGATTATCCCGACGCGGAATTTACCCCGCTGACCGACCCCGCCGATCCCCGCCTGGCCGCCTTTTGGCAGGACTATGAGGCCGAGTTTCACAAGTCCGGCCCCCTGGCTGTGCAGGAGCTGTCTCTGGCACAGGAGATGTTCTCCCGCATCGGCACCGACTGGTTCTGTGCCGGCGGTATGCTGGCAGAGGGGCGTCTGGTGGCTGTCTGCCTGGCGGAGAAATGCGGCGGCACCCTTATCGACCACATCGAAAAGGCCCTGTACTCCCATGCCGGGGCCTATCCCGCCCTGGTCCAGGCTTTCGCCGCCTACTACGGTGGGGATTGCACATGGTGCAACCGGGAGGATGACGCCCGGGACAAGGGCCTCCGCACCTCCAAGCTGCAATACCTGCCGGATCACTTGGGCGGCAAGGTCCGTATCGAGGCGGGCACCGAGCTGGACGCCCTCAAGGCCGTCCCTGCCATCAAAACCGATCGCCTGTCCCTGACGCCTCTCCGCAAAGGCGATATCCCTGCGTACAGTGCCCTGTGTCTGGACGACGAGCGCAACCGCTGGTGGGGCTACGACTACCGCACTGACCTGGGCGATCAGCCCCTGACCGACACCTATTTCTACGATGTGGCCCGGGCCGATTTCGCCGCCCGCCGCGCCGTCAACTTTGCCGTCCGCCTGAAGGGCAGGCTCATCGGCGAGGTGGTGCTGTATAACCCGGATTTCCGGGGCGGCTTTGAGCAGGGCTGCCGCATCGCCCCGGAATACGCCGGCCACGGCTATGGCGCTGAAGCCTTCGCCGCTGCCGCCGACTGGGCGCTGTACCACCTGGGGCTTGCCCGGGTGGTGGCCAAGTGCTTCAAGGAAAATGAGCCGTCCCGTAAAATGTTATCCGCTTGTATGCGTCCCAGCGGCGAGGACGATACGTATTTCTACTTTGAAAAGACCGTCTGACGCATAAGACAAGCACCTCCGCGCACACTAGGCACGGAGGTGCTTTTTCATGCAGTATGAGACGCTGACCGACCTGTTGAACAACGAGGCCGCGGCCTACGACTACTTCTACGCCCTGTCCCCGGAGATGCAGACCCAGCTCCAGCAGCGCCGCGATATCCGCGATCTGCGCCAGCTGAAGCAGGCCGCCGCGGACATCCAGACAAACTCCCGTCCCGCCGCTTTCTGAATGAACAGCTCAGAAAAACAGCGCCCTCGGCATCAGCCGGGGGCGCTGTATGTTCATCTCTGATACTCGAATTCCAGATCGTACATGCTGACGATGTCGCCGTCCTGAATGCCCATCTGCTCCAGCGTGTCGAACAGGCCGCTCTGCCGCAGCATCTTGTCGAAGTACATGCGGCTCTCGTAGTCGGAGAAGTTGATGTTGCCCATAAGCCGCTGGAGCCACGGCCCCTCCACCAGCCAGGTGTTGTCCTCCCGCTCGATGTGCAGCGGATCGGAGGTGTCCACCTCCGGCATTTTCGGCACGTACTCCGGCTCGTACACCGTCACCGGCGGCAGCTCACTGAGCCGCCGGGCGATGTGCTGCACCAACTCCCGCGTGCCCTGATGGGTGGCGGCGGACATGGCGAAGAACTCGTAGCCCAGCGCCTCCACATGGGCGCGGAAGGCATCCAGCTGCGCCGTGTCCATCAGAAGATCCGTCTTGTTGGCCACGGCGATCTGCGGCCGTGTAGCCAGCTCCGGGCTGTACTCCTTCAGCTCCGCGTTGATGGCGTCAAAGTCCGCGATGGGGTCCCGCCCCTCGCTGCCGGACACGTCCACCAGATGCACCAGCAGGCGGCACCGGTCGATGTGGCGCAGGAAGTCGTGACCGAGTCCCGCACCGTCGCTCGCACCCTCGATGATGCCGGGGATGTCCGCCATGACGAAGCTGACGCCCTCGTCCACGTACACCACACCCAGATTGGGGTACAGGGTGGTGAAGTGGTAGTTGGCGATCTTGGGCTGGGCCTTGGAGACCACGCTCAGCAGGGCGGCCACGAGGGCTATCCACCCGGGCTGCGGCAGCACCACGCCATGGAGCGCGTCCCAGATCTTGCTCACGCCTTCCACACAGATCATCACGCCCACGGCCAGCAGCATGCCGCCGATCAGGGCCGTGGCGAGGGTCTCATACTTCCCATGCCCGTAGTCGTGGCCCTTGTCCTGCGGCTTACCGCTCAACCGGATGAAGACCAGCACGACAAGGTCGGTCACGAAGTCGCTCAGCGAATGGACGGCATCGGCTATCATGGCGGCAGAATGCCCCAAGATGCCTGCGGCAAACTTCAGCACAAGCAACAGCACATTGATGATGCTGCCTGCTATAGTCACCTTGTAAACTTCTCTCAATCTCTGTTTTTCATCCATCATAACATTCATGTTTTTGTATAATTGGGCGGCAAAGATAGCTTATTTTTGTGAAAACGGAAAAGATAAGAGATTAAAAAAGATAAAAAAATCATGTATTATCTGAGTTACCTACTCGTTCAGGTCTCTCGGCTTGCCTTCCAGGCTCTGGTCGGCAATCTGTTTCTGGTCCTTGGCAAGATAATGCTTACTGCTGTCGATGGCAATGAACACGCCGTCGCTTATGCCTCTGACTCCCTTCTGTGGGGCAAAGGTTACGATGCGGCTGTCGAACTCGCCGATATAGTCGAGACAGCCTGTGGCAGCATCCATCCACCACACATTTTTCCTATCGCCCGACACCTTGCCAAGGTCTATCTTCATGGGCACACAGTTGTAGTTGTACACCATCAGGTAATCCTTGCCACGGGTGGCAAGCAGACGGTTGTAGCGTTCGCCATTCCTGCCCACAATGATGCTCTGGTCGGGCACCCGCTCGAAATAAGGCATGGTGAGCATCAGGTTCTTGAGATGCTTCATCTGATTGAAGCCAGGGTCATCAAGAGCCTGATACCAAGTTTTCTCCGAGCCGCTGATGCCATAACTCGTGGGATAACCAGGCTTCAACATCTGCATGATGGCGTTATGACCATAGGTGTGACCACAAGAGCCGGCAAAAACACTCCAATAGGCATAGCGACGCACATCGTAGTCTTGCCAACGCTCTTCACAAGGGTCGTGTAGTCCTTTGGGGATATCCTCATAGCTGGGCTCTGCATCGAGCACAGGCTTCATGGGGTTGTAAGCCCAGGTGGAGTCAACATACATCCAGTTGTCTTCCTCGGTGTTGTCGGGTATGGGATAGTCTTTATTGCCCATACGTTGCCCATACTTGCGATGTCCACTCTGAAAAGCATGGAAGTCTATCCACGGAGCTTTGCTCCACCACTTAGCTGAGGTATAACGACCACGGGGATGATAGGTCATCAGGTGGCTTTGGTCAATGCTCTTGATAGTGGTGGCCAACGACTCCCATACCTCGGGGTGGATGTCGCCCTGTATGTCGCCACCCATCACCCAGATGATGTTGGGCGAGTCCTTGTATCGGTTGGCCAGGAAACTGCCGTAAGCCTTGGCTTGGCGTGCATTGATATTACCTGCCTTCACCTGCGAGCCCCAGATGGCCACCATACCGATATAGATACCATTCTGTTCGGCCAGTTTGATGATATAATCCATGTGATCCCAATAGCTGTACACACCATCGGGATCGGCCTTCGTCAAGTCCCATCCAGCTGGCAGCGAGGGCTGTCCGTAGATGTTGTAGGCAGGGGTTCCGTTCATCACCTGCACCAAGACAGCGTTGAAGCCTGCCGAACGGCATTTCTGAAGGTAATACTGTGCTTCCGAACGGTCGAGACGTTCGGGCAACAGCCAGCCCGTATCGCCCAAAAGGAAGAAGGGCTGTCCGTTCTCAAACTGCAGATAGCGATGATTGGCGGTCACCATCAATCTACCATGACTCCAGGGCTTTACATGGGTTGCGGCATGGACTGTGGCAGAGAGTAGGCTGGCCACAGCCATGATGGTCAAGGTCTTGAATGTTTTCTTCATTGTTTTTGTAGCTTTAAGTCTTCTTAGACTTATAACGCAAAAAAAGGCTGGTTATTGTGATTCTGCGTGCGTAGATTTCTTGCGGGCTGCCATCATGATGTAGACGAGCAAGACGAGGAAGGCAACAAGAATGCTCAACATCTGGGTAACATTCTTCTCGGGCTCTACCCAAAACTCATGGAAGAAGACGAGACGGCCTAGCACCTCTACAGGCACCCAGAATACCACCACCGTGGCTATGGCCATGCGGATGTTGGCGCCCCATGCCGAGAGTTTGAGTTGCTTCTTAAAGATGAAAATGACCAACACACAAAAAAGCCCATCCCGATGATGAACACAGAGAATATTCATCATTAGGATGGACTCTTAATATCGAGATAAAATCACAAAGGAACTATCTGTTAGCTGTCGGCCACTGATACGTTGCTGTACAATATATATCTGTACTCAGGTCGGCAATCATCAACTTAAAATCGCCTTCTTCCAATACCCACTTGCCATCATAACCTACGAAAGCAAGATCATCGGCATTCAAATCGAAAGTAACAGTCTTGGTTTCACCCGGCTGAAGCTCTATCTTATCGAAAGCACGGAGGCGACGGCCATCAGGAACCATGCTGGAAATAAGGTCGCTGCTGAACAGGAGAACGCTCTCTTTGCCCGCAACCTTACCCGTATTCTTCACATCCACGCTCACCTTGATGATGTCGCCGTGGCGGAAGTCAGACTGGGAAACCTTCAGGTTGCTATATTTGTAAGAGGTGTAACTCAAACCATATCCGAAGCCCCACTGCTGGGTAATCTTCGCATTGTAGTCGTAAGCACCTTCCATCGTACCCACCTCCTCACTCTTCTTGAAGTCATAGTTGGCGAGCGAATTGATTTCCTTAGGATAGGTGTAAGGCATCTTGCCACTGAAGTTTGACTTGCCCGATACCAAGCCAACCAAGGCATCGCCGCCCATGTTGCCAGGGATAAGGATGTCGATAATGCCCTGTGCCAATGGTTCGATGTCAGCGATGAGACGAGGGCGACCTTCATTCAATACCAGAACGACTGGCTTACCGGTCTTGGCGAGTTCCTTCACGAGATTGCGTTGGTTCTCTGAAAGCCAAAGGTCGGTCAGATTGCCCGGAGTCTCTGTGTAAGAGTTCTCACCGATGCAGGCAACGATAACATCAACATTCTTTGCTGCATCAACTGCGCCCTGAATCTGAGGTTCGTTCTCCTCCCAGTATTTTCCCTTCTCATTATAGGTAACACCCTGGTTCAAGATGACATTCTCCTTGCCATACTCATTGCAGAATGCCTCATAGATGGTGTTGTACTTGCCGGCAAACTCATCGGCACGATGGCCCTGCCAGGTATAGCTCCATCCACCGTCCAGGCAGCGCATCTGATTGGCATTAGGACCCGTGAGGAGAATCTTCTTGCCATGCTGCAAAGGAAGGATATTACCCTCGTTCTTCAGGAGCACCATACTCTCGGTAGCTCCCTCTAAGGCGAGCTTGGCAAACTCCTCGCCACCAAACTTAGGATAATTCTTCAGTTTCTGGGTTGGGTTCTTGAAAAGGTCGAGACGGTACTTCATGCGAAGCACACGACGGCAGGCATCATCGATGCGACTCATCGGAATCTTACCTTCCTTCACCAGTTCTACAAGATAGCCACAAGCATCGCAAGAATAAGGTTCCATAATCATGTCGATACCGGCATTGATGGCGATGCGGAGCGCATCCTTCTTGTCCTTTGCCACCATCTCACGAGTATAGAGATTGTTGATGTCTGCCCAGTCGGTGATGAGCACACCATCCCATCCTGTCTCTTCCTTCAGCCATCCTGTCAGGAATTCCTTGTTGGCGTGCATCGGCATACCGTTGACGGAAGCGGAATTCACCATCACGGTCAAGGCTCCAGCCTGCAGACCCGCCAGGAAAGGAGCGAAGTGCTTCTCTCGCAAGTCGGCAGGAGAGATATAGGCTGGCGTACGGTCTTTACCGGTCCAAGGCACGCCATAGCCCATGAAGTGCTTCATTGAAGTGGCGATGTGATACTGGTCGATGTTGTTTGGGTCCTCACCCTGGAAACCATAGACCATCGCCTTGCCCATCTCAGAACTGAGGTAGCAATCCTCGCCAAAGTTCTCCCAGATGCGAGGCCAACGGGCATCACGACCGAGGTCAACGGTAGGACTGTAAGTCCAAGGTATGCTCACTGCACGAGTCTCATAAGCGGTAGCCTCAGCCGAACGGCGAGCTATCTCACGATTGAAGGTGGCAGCCACATTGATGTTCTGCGGGAAGAGGGTTCCGCCCTGTGTATAAGTAGAACCATGGTTCTGGTCGAGACCGAAGACACAAGGGATGCCGATGCGCTTCATCGAGATCTTCTGAATCTGAGAAATGTACTTCTCCCACTGCTTGGCGGTAGGAGCGCAGGTATTTGGAGCGTTGAGGATAGAGCCAATCTTATAGCGGGAAAGGATAGAATCGGTCTTGTGCTCGTCGATATAGAACACACCGTTCTTGTCGTTGGCACCAAAGAGGTCGGTCACCAATTCCATCATCTGACCTATCTTTTCCTCCAAGGTGAGTTTCTTCAGGGTTTGTTCTACCTGAGCCTCTATCTTAGGGTCGCTCTTGATAACTGGAACATTGGCACTGGCTGTATAAGCCAGTGCCAACATTGAAATAGATAATAATATTTTCTTCATAAACAGTAAAGGTTTGACGCTTTATGATAAAAACGGAAATCTTTCTAATATTTTATTCAATAGTTACTTTCTTTACGGTGTAACCATCACCCACGAGGATGAGACCCCACTGCTCTTTCAAGAGTTGGATAGAGAGGTCGGTCAGTTTAAACTCCCATGTAGCAGGTCCATCCACCATGATGTCGCCACGCTCTGGGTCGCCCTTACCGGTAAGGATGTTGTTCCAGGAAGCTGTGGTAGCAGTACCCTGACCTTTTCCATCTACATAGACACGGAGGATGGTGCCAGCCTTCACCTTTGAGAGGAAGGTTTCCTTCAAGGCCTCGAATGGTGTACCCCATGTCACGGCAAACTCACCTTCCCAGAGGGTAGTCTCCATAGATGGGCGAGGATCTGTTGGACGTGGCTCTGTGGTTACCTTGATGGTACCGCAAGGGAACTGGTTGCCCTCACCATCTACCAAAGTGATATCATAGTCACCATTCTCCAAACCAGTAGGAGCTGTGAGCTTCAAGGCTGTGCCCTCTTCGAGAACCTCGAAGGCTACTTCCTTGCCACCTACCATTACTTTAGTAACTGTACCGAGATTCTTGCACTTATGGATAGTGGTCTCAGCACCTGGAGCTACCCAAAGCTCGACGGCATTGGTACCCAAGGCTGGATCATCGGCAGCAGGAATCACGGTAACTTTCAAGGTGCGGGATGTGCTCTTGCCCTTGGTGGTGGTTGCCACAATCTTCAGTTCATGATTACCTAAAGGCAAAGTCTGGTCGATGGTGGTACCTTCATAAATCTGCGTGCCATCGAGCAACCATGTCACTGTGGTGTAGTGAACAGGAGTGACTTTAATTTCCAAGTTCAATTTGGTCTTGCGATCCAACTTCTGGTCAGCCAAGTTGGTGTTCAAGATACGAGGATTGTCATCTTCTGATACGGTGAAGAAAGGATCGTCGTCAGAGGAACAAGAAGACAAGGTTGATGTACCAACCAGTGCGAAACTCATGGCTAAGAGCATCATCATAGCCTTCAAGACTTTTCCCTTATATTGTTTCATTGTCTTATTCATAATTATTTATTCTATTCTATTGTCCTATAAGACTTAACATTTAACACTTAACATTAAACACTACTTGCTATATCCCTTTCCGAATGGAGGATTGAAGTCTGGCTGAAGGTTTACATCAGCCTTGTCCCACCAGAGGCGCTTGTGCCAATCGTCTGTACCACCCATGCGGTCGATGGCAGCCTTGTAGTTGGCATTGTTGTACTGAGCTTCCAACTCAGGATACTGCAAGCGGACAGGCATTGACCAATCGGGATCCGTATAAGTGAAACCCTCCTTGGTCAAGAGATCACGATTCAAGATGGCAGGATAGTCTGAGCGGCGCAGGTTAGCCCAACCCTCAGAAGGGTTCATCATGTGGAGAATCCAAGCCTGGGTGTTGATGGTCTCCTTAGGATTGTCACCCAACTTGTTGTTGGCAATGAACTCATTGATCTCTTCCTCGGAAATCTTGTTGGATGTAAGATAGTAGTTGTTGAGCAACTCCATGCTGGCACGAACACCAGCCTCGTAGTGGCTCTCAGCATCACCACCACCTACATTCCAACCCTTGGTTGCAGCCTCAGCCTTGAGGAACTCCACCTCAGCATAGCTCATCAAGTCGCCAGGACAAGAAGGCATCTCGAAGTCGATGTTCAGGCAAGGACGACCTGCTCGGGCCATAAAATCAGAGTTGGCATAAGTGTTCTTGTCAATCTCTGCATACTTCTTCAAAGTAGGAAGGTCATCCAACGTTGCTGGATTCATCCAGTCTGTGTACCAGGCTGCACCAGGGTTGCAAGGCTCTTCACCGAGACCCTTGCTCTGGAAGTAAGCCAGGAATTCATCGGTCAAGTCGATGTTCTGCTCCTTATCCGGCTTCACCTGACTACGATTGATATTGTAGTAGTGACGGCAGATGCGATAGAGACGAGGGTCATTGGTATTCTGCAACTGATAGAACAAGGTAGAGCATATCATGGTAGGCGATTGGGCATCCTGACCATAGAGAGTCTCGCACAATGCATTGGTACGGAAATCATAATCATTGGCACCATCATAATATGTATAAGGTGCATCAGCATACTTGATATAAGCATCATCGGCAGCACTGGCGATGGCACCGGCAGCTACAGCCTTCTCAAACTCCTCCTTTGCCTTCTGCGGATCAACATCGGAAATGCGCATGGCATAGCGCATACGGAGTGCATTGGCATACTTCTTCCACCGAGCTACATCACCACCCATGCTGGTGACATCACCAGAAATGTGGTCGGTACCTGTGCCAAGCTGCTTCTCACAAGCGTCAAGTTCCTCGAAGAACCAGCTGTAGAGTTCCTCTACGGTATCATACTTAGGGGTGGAGATACCTGAGATATAACCCAGACCTGCCTCCGAACAAGGCACGTCACCGTAGGTATCTGCCAAAACTGCCGTGAGATAGACACGATGGATACGAAGTGCCGCATTCAAGTTTGCCTTGTCAGCAGAATTGTGGATGGCATCCACAAGGTTCTTGATACCGATTTCATAATAGCGGTCCCAAACTCGACGGGTCATATCATCTAATCTGAAATTAGAACCAGCGTAATTGGTTACATTCCAACCACCAGCGAAATACTGTGGAAAACCAGTTATATAGTTACGGTAGGTATCCATCAGACTGAAGTCACCGTAAGTCTGCAACAAAGCTGTTGTCAACTGTGCGTTAGGGTCGAGCTCGTTCACCTTGGTCTTGTCGGTATTGATGTTGCTCAAGGTATCATCAGAGCAAGAAGTCATCGCAGTGCTGGTTGCCATCAGGGCGAAAGCCATCATCAGGCTGCTCTTACCTATATATTTCTTGATTATATTGTTCATTTTCTTACCTTATTATATATTAGAACTCTTCTAAAGAAATTGATTCATTTTTTCGAGATTAGAACTTCACGTTCACGTTCAAACCATAACTCTTGCGAGATGGCAGGGAACCATATTCCAGACCGAGACCTGAAGTATTGTAGCTTGAGTCTGGGTCGATGTTAGGAATATTCTTCCAAACAATGAATGGGTTACGAGCCACGAAGGATACGGTCAAGCCCTTGACATACTTGCCCAGGATGCTCTCCGGGAAGGTATAGCCGAAAGTAATCTCACGACACTTCACGTAAGAGTTGTCGTAAACGAAGGCACTCTGCACGCCTTCTGCCACATATTTCCAGTAATCTTCAGGGTTCACGGCGATGTCGTTCTTGCGATAAGTACCGTCGCCATTGTCGATGACACCATCTACGACAAATCCCTTGCAGTTGCCTGTTTCACGCCATGCGGCAAGGTCCATACCCGAAGCCTTGCGGGCCTCCTCGGAAGTGTACCACTCCTCACGGCCTGCCAATGTTCCCTTAGCCTTACCAGTCTGGTATGCAGAACGCATGGACATAGAGTAGATGTCGGCACCTACCTTCACATCGAAGGATGCTGAGAGGCGGAAGTTCTTGTAGCTGAAGGTTGAGTAGAAACCACCTGTCCAGTCCCAAGTAGAGTTGCCGATGGTCTTGATTTCCGGGTCAACCTCTGGCAAACCGGTAGCTTTGATGATGACCTGTCCATCGGGTGTACGCTTGAAGTCGTGTCCACGGATAGCACCATAATTCTCGCCAACCTGAGCACCTACAGAAACACCGCACCAGGTTGCCTTCGCCAACTCGAAGTAGTCCATGCCATCGGTGAGCGACTTCACCTTGTTGGTATTCTTCGAGAAGTTGACGCCCAAGTCCCAAGCGAAGTCCTTGATCTGCAAGGCACGGGCATTGAGGGCAATCTCGATACCCTTGTTCTGAATCTCACCGGCATTGATGAGGCGGTAAGCATAGCCAGAGGTGGTGGTTGAAGCCAAACTCAAAATCTGGTTCTTGGAGTTCTGGTTGTAATAGGTGGCATCCAAGCCCAAGCGTCCGTTAAGGAACTTCATCTCCAAACCTACCTCGTAAGAACCTGTCATTGTAGGCTTCAAATCCTTGTTTGGCTGTGTTGAGTTGGCTATCATACCGATGGTATAACCCGCGTAGCTGTACTTGCCCGTGGTATAGTTGAGTGCCAACAGGTATGGATCGGTATCGCTACCTACCTTTGCCCAAGATGCGCGAATCTTACCATAATTGATGAACTTCTTGTTCTTGATAAACTCAGAGAAAACCAAACTACCCGACACAGATGGATATACGTATGTATTGTTATTTGTAGGGAGCGTAGACGACTTATCGCCACGGAGGGTTCCCTCCAAATAGTAAGTATGCTTGTAGCCGAGGCTTGCACTGGCATAGAGAGAACTGATCTGTTTCTTATACATACTCTCGCGAGTATTCTGCTCCTGATAGTTCATGATGTTCTGGATGCCATTCATCTGCTGGTTGAGACCGATGTTTGTAGTGGTCTTGTTGTTCACCTTGAAGATGTTACCACCTGCGGTAGCGTTGACATCGAAATCGCCCCATGAGTTGTTGTAGAGGGCGAGTATCTCGGCGTTGAGTGTACGGTTGTTGAAGATTTGGTCGGTAAGCTTTCCGGCAGGAGTTTCTGGAGATGTCTTGGCGATGAAGTCTTCGAAGTTCATGCTGTTGATGTCGGTACCAATAGTACCCTGCAACTTGAGGTGCTTGTTGATGTTCCAGATGGCCTTACCCGTAAAACGGAACACGTCCTTGTCGGATGTATTGCTGTTCTTATAGAGATCCCAGTATGGATTCTTGTTATACGGATCGGTACCATTCCATTTGAAGTAGTTGCCATCGGCATCCTCATAGTGCTTCAGCCAAGCCTGGTCGTAGGTACCCACCAAGGTCATGAGGTTCTTACCCACGTTGCTCTGAGAGTCACCAAGGGCAGGACGGTTCTTTACCTTCTCACGAGTATAGTTGGCGGTGAAGTCGAAGTCAACAGGACCAGCAGAGGTATTCACACGGAGGTTGAAGTTGTCACGACTCATATTGGCATTTGGCAAGATATCCTTGTTGCGCATATCCGTAACAGAGAAGCGCATACCCGTCTTACCGGAATTTACTGAGAGGATGGCAGAGTTCTGGGTAGTGAAACCTGTGCGGAAGAAACCAGAAGTATTGTTAGGATGCATCATGAATGGACGTTCCTCGCCATCGAGATATTTGAACATGAAGTCATCGGCCTTAGGACCCCAACTTGAGTTCGTACCAGAAGAGCTCGAATTAGGAAGCTCGCCATTGAAGCCAGCACCATATATCTCCTGGATGTCGTCCCATTTAGCCAACTGGGTATCGACAGTGAAAGAACCATTGTACTCCACGGAAATCTTATCCTTCTCCGCCTTCTTGGTCGTAATCAAGATAACACCATGGGAAGCACGGCTACCATAGAGAGCAGAAGCAGCAGGACCTTTCAATACGGTCATGGACTCAATATCATCTGGATTAATGGCAGAGATTCCATCACCCAGGTCATAACCACCAGCTTCACCGGCACTGCCAAAGTTGGTATTATCCAAAGGCACACCATCCACCACGTAGAGAGGCTGGTTATTGCCTGCCATTTCTGTATTACCACGAAGAAGCACGCGGGTAGAACCAGAAGCACCGCCAGCGGTGTTCTGTACCACAAGACCAGCCACCTTACCTGAAAGAGAGTTGATGACGTTGGTTTCCTTCGCCTTGGTGAGTTCCTCACCTTTAACCTCCTCCAAGCCATAGCCCAAAGCCTTGCGGTCGCGCTTGATACCAAGGGCGGTAACAACGACCTCATTCAAGGCCTTACCATCTTCCTGAAGCGTCACCTTCATGCCAGGAGTAGCTTTCACGGTCATCGTCTTGTAACCGATGTAGCTCACTTCGAGCGTTACTCCAGGCTTGCAGTTCAACGTAAAGTTACCATCTATATCGGTAACGGCACCGTTGGTTGTACCAGCCACCTTCACGCTTGCACCAATCAAGGTTTCGCCAGTGGCATCCACCACTGTACCCTTGATGCCTTGGTTCTGCTGAACGCTCATCGCAGCATTGTTCATCTGGGCAGCGAGAATGGCAGAAGCAGGCATCCACATCAAACCTGCACCGAGCAGGCCGAGAAACATAGTTTTCTTTCTCATAAGTGATATTTTGTTTTTAGTTTAACATTATTCTTTCCCAAAGATTCCTTCGAGAATCCAAGGAGCATTCACCTTCATACTCTTGAAACGGTCGAAGATGCCATACTTCTCAGAGCCGTTGCCGAAGTGGTTGTTGTCCCAAACGAAAGTAGAGAAGCCTCGTTTGCGAGCCTCCGTAGTCAAGAACTTACAATAGTAGGTCATGTTTTCATGCACTTTCTCTGAGTTTGACTTATAATGATCGGTTACTCCCCACTCTCCTATTACGATACCCAGTCCTTTGTTGCTCCAGGTATTCACCGCCTTGTCGAAGAAATCCGTCATCGTCTTCTCGTTTTCTGCAGGTATCTTGCCAGCATCCTTGTAGGCATCACCCCAGTAATCGTAGGTGCAATCGCCGGCGTAGCTCCATGGCTGATAGTAGTGGAATTCCACACTCATATAGTTGTTGCCATTACCTTCGGCATCCTTCGGAATGATGAAATCTCCATTCTCGATGCCAAACCAAGGGTTGCAAACGTAAGTCTGTAAAATAAGGTGGCGCTTGGCATTATTACCGCCCGTAGCACGAACCACATCCACAAAGATCTGATTGTATGCATTCTGAACGTCCAGATTCTCGGCAGTAGGCTTGCCCCAATTATCTTTGATATGCACTTCGTTAGTTCCTGCGAAAGCAAGACGATAATCATAATTGGCAAACTCAGAGGCGATATTCATCCAGAGAAGCGCAAGCTTTTGGCAGTTTTCATTCTTATATTGATAGGTAGGACGACCTTCGAGCCATTTTTCATGATGCACATTGATGATAACCTTGAGGTCATTATCCAGACACCACCCCACTACCTCCTTGATACGAGCAATCCAAGCCTTGTCGATGCTCATCGCCTGAGCATTGGTAATGTGGCACTGCCAACGTATTGGAATACGGATGGCATTGAAACCTGCCTTCTTCACGGCTTGTATCATCTTCTTGGTAACAACGGGATTGCCCCAAGCTGTCTCTGCATGGATGGAACCATCAGGGTTGCCAATCTGCATCGACTCGCCATCCTGTCCAGGAGCAGAACACTCAAATTCGTTGCCAAGATTCCATCCCACAATGTCTTTATTCCATTGCTGGGCAGTAGGCATGGATTCGCATACGCCATCTGAATCTTCGGATGAGTTCTTCTGCAACGTGTTTGCTTCGCATGAGAAACATGTGAAGATGCCTATTAAAAAGAGGCTAATAATCAAAAAGTTTCTTTTCATTTTAAAGGTGTATGATTGTTATTGTTTCGTTTAAAATAATCCGTTTGCAATATCGCAACAGGATCTGGCCGCAAAGATAGGGAAAAGGAACAGTAAGAGGGTTTGATAACAAACAAAAGAGGTTTCAATTCTGACATTTCGTCTAAACCAAAACCTCTTGATATTAACTAAGACCTTAATTTACAGATACTTACTTGGAGATACTCCAAAATGTTTCTTAAACACAGTACTAAAGTACTTCACATTCACGAAACCTGCTTTCACTGAGACATCCAACACGCTGTCTCCCTGTTTCAAGAACAACGCAGCCTGTTCCAGACGAATCAATCGCATAAAATCCTGCGGACTTTGACCAGTGAGGGTCTTCAGTTTGCCATAGAAAAGCGTTCTACTCATCGCCATTTCTCTACAGAGACGGTCGATATTAAAGTCGGTATCGCTCAGATGACTCAAAACCAAACGGGTAGCTTTTTCCACAAAGGCCTGGTCTTGTTGATTCAAAATAGCTTGCTCTTCTTTCTCATCAGAAGTCTGGATAGTTTCTATCGGTTCATCAGCAGCATTCAAATCCGTCACCTGTTTGGATGAATTTGATTTAGCAGAAACCTCACCTCTAACAAGCGCAAGACTTCGTTCCATGTAATATTGGCTCAACCGGCGACGATTCTTCAACATACTGTCTATCTTGCTGGCAAGAATAGCCGCGTCGAAAGGCTTGGATATATAATCATCCGCCCCCAATCCAAGTCCTTCAATCATAAAATTGCGCCCTGCCTTAGCAGTAAGCAGGATGACAGGCAACCAGGAAGTATCCTTGTTTTCCTTGATGCGTTGGCAAAGTACATCACCCTGCATACCAGGCATCATCACATCCGAAACAACAATATCACATTCACCGCCATCTTCTAAATATTTCAAGGCGGCATCGCCACTTTCCACATCCACCACCCGATAAGTATCACTAAATGTCATGCAGATGTATTGACGAAGATCTTCATTGTCATCAACAAAGAGAAGCGTATCCTTCGAAACTTCAGAATTCTGATCATCTGAAGAAGCCACGGATTTCATTTCCTCATCATGAACATCTTGATGATCAGAAGATATGGTCTCTACATTTTCTGCCTCTTCTACAGGTTGAGTTGAAGATGCTGCAGAATTCCCCAAAGGCAACACTACGTGGAAGGTAGTACCCTTGCCTTCTTCACTAACAAAAGTAAGTTTTCCACCTAATTTCTTCACGAGTTGGCGGGTAAGCATCAGCCCCAATCCGCTTCCCATTTCTTGCGAATTCACGGCATTTGAAGCTCGGAAGAAACTCTTGAAGATATTCTTAATTTCTGCTTTCGGAATGCCAATACCCGTATCACTCACCAAAATCTGCGCAGTCTTCCCTTCGATGGAAGCCGATAATGTAACCTTTCCACCTTCAGGCGTATATTTGATAGCATTCGAAAGAAGATTTTCTAATATCAAATCCATCATCTTGACATCTGTATGAACCAGATGCTGCGGACAAGCTTCAAGACTCAGATGAATATGCTTCTCCTGAGCTGCCACTATAAATTTTTCCACCTGCAAGCGTAAGAACATAGGCAATTCTACATCTTGCAGACGAACCAGTTCGACCGACTGCTCGACCTTTTGGAAGTCAAGCAATTCTGTTACCATCTTCAACAGTTTATTGCCGTTGCGCTGCGCCATATCCAAAAAACCACGACTCTTCTCACTCAAGTGAGAATCTTTAGACAGATCAACAAGAGGAGCCAACACCAGACTTAAAGGAGTACGGATGTTATGAGCTGTATTGACGAAGAAATTAATTTTCTCGTCATAATACCTGCGCTGCAATCGTTCTTTATAATACTGCCATGCAAAATATAAGATGCCTGTCAGAATACAGAGATATACAATCCATGCCCACCATGTGTTCCACCAAGGTTGAGCTACATGAACCTGCAGAGATGTAACTCCCAATTCTCTACCATTGCTCCTGCCTATGGCCTTAACATGGAGAACATAATTACCCGAAGGCAAATTGACAAATCGTGCAAATTGATAAGGAGATGGTTTACTCCACTTGCGGTCAAATCCTTCTAAGTAATACTGATATTGAATGTCGTGCTGATATTGATAATTGATGCTCTCAAATGAAATCGTAAATGTATTCTCGTGATGAGATAGTTGTAAATTGCCTGCTTGCAACATATCATGGATATGCTGCTTCCAAAATTCGGATGGCTCTACGCCCTCTACTTCTATGCCACGAATACGAAGTGGAGCTGAATAATTTAAGCCTTTAGCAAACGCAGAAGCTAAAGATACTACTCCATCACTGCTACCAAACATAATCTTACCATCCGAAGTGCATACCACGGACATTCGTTTATATTCACGCTCTAAACCCTTGAAAAGATTGAGGTTTACTATCTTGCCATGGTTCATAAGAGCTAAGCCTTTGTCTGTACTTATCCACAACTTGCCATCTGCACCCTTAACAAGTGCATACACAGAATTAGAGGGCAATGATTCATGAGTGGTATAAATACGAATCTTATTCGTTTTCAGATTATAAAAAATAAGACCTCCACCATCTGTTGCTATCCATATATGCTGACTATCTTGATAAACCATACTATTGACAAATAAATTCATGTCAACATTGGAGTATTGCTTTGCCTGGAAGAATCTGCGAAACTGGAAAGAAGAATGCTTATCTATCAGATAACAGCCATTGGAAGTTCCCACAGCAATACTTCGCTTATCCAACGACTCCGTGATACATTGCACCTCTTTGATGGGTAGGTAGAAAACAGACTTATTACCTCCTTCTCGACTCGAGTG
>OKUO01000329.1_pt1 | contig 17704 bp, 10 predicted proteins | sample 1606481 | NCBI WGS metagenome assembly OKUO01 (sample SAMEA3882503, study PRJEB24775) | human gut metagenome | biome: human-associated habitat; feature: intestine environment; material: feces | place: Netherlands | collected 2009/2010
CGCAACATGCTCCTCCTTTATCTTTGCCTCGGCGGCGTAATCCATGTGCGAGAACGCACAGCCTCCGCATCGCAGATACACGGGGCACTCCGGCTCGATTCTGTCGGGCGACGGCTTATCCACGCTCTCCACCTTGGCGAAAGCGTAGGTCTTTTTTACCTTTAGGATATGCGCCGTTATTTCGTCGCCGGGCGCGGTGGAGGGCACAAATATCGCCATGCCCTCATATCTGCCGACTCCGCTGCCGTTCGCCGAGCAGCTGTCTATGCGGAGCTTCACGCGGTCGTTTTTCTTAATACTCATTCGATCAACCCACAAATCTCACATAACGTGAGGTGATATATATCATAATGCCGATAGCGATAAGCATCGGTATATTCAGCACGAACGCGCCGTATCTCTGCCGCCTTGAGAGGGTGGTCGCGGGCGGCGTGAGCTTCCTCGGCGCCTTGACCATCACAAAGATGACCGAGCCTATTATGCTCACGGCGTAGAGCGCTATCAGCACTATGTTATATGCCTTGCCGAGCAGCGCCGTGTCGGTGATATCCCTCGCCATGAATTCAATCAGCACGGAATAAGCATTATTGCAGAAGTGGATGAGCACGCCCGTCCAGAGGCTGCCCGTGATGCAGACGGCATAGCCGATGCCGAGACCCGCTATGAACGCGAACGGTGCCTGAATGAGATTGCCGTGAAGCACCGCAAAGAGCATGGCGGACGCAACTATCGCAAAGCGGTCGCCGTAGCGGCGGAGCGGCTGCATTATAACGCCCCTTATCGCCAGCTCCTCGGTCAGAGGAGGCACGACGGCAACCATGATGAAGTAGACTATCCTGCCGAAGACATCGTCCGTCACCTCGTAGTCGGGCGAGGAGAGCTTGAAGCCGATACTGTCCATGACGGAGACAAAGACGCTCGAAGCATAGTTGCCCGCAAGGCAGACAAAGAAGCCGAAGAATACGGCAAAGACCATCAGCCTGACGCTCACGGGTCTGTCGAAGGCAAAGACATTCACATTAGTCCTGCGGCGCAGATAAAAACCGCCTATCGCGAAGGGCAGCATCAGCCCGAATACCGAGAGCAGTATAGTGACCGCGTCCTGAAAAACGGGGCTGGAATTGTATATGCTGCTCAGCGGCTCAAACACCAGCGGCAGGGTCAGCAGATTCTGCAAAACGACATATGCGATAACGCACAGACCCGCCACTCTTCCTATGACCTTTATCTGCTTCCTGTCACGCTCGTCGCGCAGGTATCTTTCGGGGGAAAAATAGTATTGCTCGTTCAATTTATATCACCTTTCCGGAATTAAACTGCTACTTTTACTTATTTTAACTCAAAAGGCGGCTTCATACAAGTATTTTTAATTAACCAAATGTAAAAATTCTGTTGTAATATTGACTTTTTTGGTGTAAACTTATAAGGTAAGTAATTTGGCTTACAGTTTCTTTACGGAGGATAGTATGAATAACAACATCACAAAGAAGGCACTCGAGGAGCTTATCCGAGCCAAGCTCTCGCATCTTTTCGGCGTTGAGCCGGAGGACGCGACCAACGACCAGTTCTACCGTGTGCTCTCGATAATCTCGAGAGATATGGTCAGGGACATCCGCAGGGATTTCAACGCGGAGTCGAAGGAAGCGGGGCAGAAGAAGGTTTATTACCTCTGCATGGAGTTCCTCATGGGCAGAAGCCTCAAAAACACTCTCTACAATCTCAACATGACCGAGACCGCAAGGAAGGTCCTTGACGGCTTCGGCGTGAAGCTCGACAAGCTCTATGACTGCGAGCCGGATGCGGGTCTCGGCAACGGCGGTCTGGGCAGGCTTGCCGCCTGCTACCTTGACGCCCTGGCAAATCAGGGCTACAGAGGCATGGGCTACTCGATACTCTATGAATACGGCATTTTCAAGCAGAAGATAATCGACGGCTGGCAGACGGAGATGCCCGATTTCTGGCTCCCCGGCGGCGAAGTATGGCTCGTGCCCAGAGAGGATAAGACCGTTGAGGTCAAGTTCGAGGGCAAGGTCGAGGACAGCTGGGATAACGACTTCCACCAGGTCGAACTTGTCGGCTGCAAGACCGTCAAGGCAGTCCCCTATGATATGATGGTGCCCGGCAAGGACGGCAGAGGCGTTGCAGTGCTGCGTCTGTGGTCGGCGAAGGTCGACGGCATCGACATGGCAATGTTCAACCAGGGCGATTACATGAGAGCCATGGAGGAGAAGGCTATGGCGGAGGTCATCAGCAAGGTGCTCTACCCCGCCGACAATCACCCCGAGGGCAAGAGCCTCAGGCTGCGCCAGCAGTATTTCCTCGTCTCCGCCTCGATACAGGATATCGTCGCAAGGCACCTCAGGGATTACACCACCCTTGAGAATTTCGCCGAGAAGAACGCTATCCACATCAACGATACTCACCCCACCCTTGCAATCCCCGAGCTGATGAGAATTCTGCTCGACGAATGCGGCTACGGCTGGGACGACGCCTACTCGGTGGTCGAGCAGGTCTGCGCCTACACCAACCACACCGTCATGGCGGAGGCTCTCGAATGCTGGAGCGAGGAGCTCTTCAGCCGCCTGCTGCCGAGAATATATCAGATAGTCAAAGAGATAGACAAACGCTTCAGAAGCAAGATCTGGGAGCTGACCGGCGACTCCGCCAAGGTCGAGCGCATGGCGATAATCTCAAACGGCGTCGTCAGGATGGCCAACCTCTGCGTGGCGGTCTGCCACAAGGTCAACGGCGTATCCGCCCTTCACAGCGAGATACTCAAGAACAGCGTATTCAAGGATTTCTACACCCTTGAGCCGGATAAATTCACCAACGTCACTAACGGCATAGCTCACCGCCGCTGGCTCTGCCAGGCGAACCCCCGCCTGTCGTCATATATCACCTCGCTCATCGGCGACGGCTTCGTTTACGACGGCGACGAGCTGCTCAAGCTCAGAAAATACAAGGACGACGCAGCCGTTCTCTCAGACCTGCGTAAGATAAAGACCGCCAACAAGGAGGATTTCGCCGCCCTCGTCAAGAGCAGGACGGGCATAACGCTCGACCCGACCTCGATATTTGACGTTCAGGTCAAGAGGCTGCACGAGTATAAGCGCCAGCATCTCAACGCCTTCAACATCCTCGCAAAATATCTTGAGATAAAGGCGAATCCTAACGGCAATTACACCCCGCACACCTATATCTTCGGCGCAAAGGCTGCCTCCGGCTATTTTATGGCAAAAAAGATAATCGAATTCATCTGTGCCCTTTCAAAGCTCATTGACAATGACCCCGACGTAAATGATCTGATGAAGGTCGTTTATATGGAGGATTATAACGTCACCATGGCGGAGGCTCTCATGCCCGCCGCCGATATCAGCGAGCAGATATCCCTTGCGGGCACCGAGGCAAGCGGCACTGGCAACATGAAGCTCATGCTCAACGGCGCAATAACCCTCGGCACGATGGACGGCGCAAACGTCGAGATACACGACGCCGTGGGCAAGGATAATATCCTCATCTTCGGCATGACGACCCCCGAGGTCAACGACCTTAAGCGCAGCGGCTATGTCCCGCAGAATTACTACAACAACAACGCCGAGATACACGAGATAATCGAATTCATCAACAAGGGCATCGGCGGCAAGACCTTCGGCGAGATAGGCGGCACGATAGTCTATCACGACCCCTATATGGTGCTTGCGGACTTTGCGGATTACCGCAGGATGCAGAAGCGCGCCGAGGAGATATGGCACGACACCGCAAGGTGGGATAAGATGTCGCTGATGAATATCTCGGGCGCGGGCCGCTTTGCCGCTGACAGAGCGATAAACGAATACGCCGAGAATATCTGGCACGCAGATAAGCTCATCTTCCCCACAAAATGAATGACAGAGAGCTGATGCTCCTCGCTATCGGGCAGGCTCGGCTTGCGGCAGCCGAGCTTGAAGTCCCGGTGGGGGCTGTGATATCAAGGAACGGAGAAGTCGTCTCCGTAGGCCGCAACAGGCGCGAAACGGGCAAAAACGCCCTCGCCCACGCCGAGATAGAGGCTATCGACCTCGCCTGCAAAAAGCTCGGCGGCTGGAGGCTGTGGGAATGCGAGCTGTTTGTGACGCTCGAGCCCTGCCCGATGTGCGCCGGGGCGATAATCAATTCAAGGCTGCGCCGAGTGGTCTACGGCGCCTCCGACCCCAAGGCGGGCTCCTGCGGGTCTGTAGCCGATCTCTTTGAATTGCCCTATAACCACAAGCCCGAGCTTGTGTCGGGCTTCATGGCGGAGGAATGCTCCGCGCTGCTGACCGATTTCTTTGCAGAGCTGAGAAAAAAGAAAAAAGTTTAGTCTCAAGAGGTACATATGAGCATAGACAAAGTGTTTTTTATATTTGAGATAATAGGCACCGTCGCATTTGCGATAACGGGAGTTATCACGGCTATCGAGAAAAAGCTCGATATCTTCGGCGCGGTGGTGCTCGGCACGGTGACGGCAGTCGGCGGCGGAATGGTCAGGGATATCCTGCTCGGCTATCTCCCGCCCGCGGCGTTCAGGCATCCGGTCTACACCGTGACAGCCATAGCCACCTCGCTTGCGGTATTCATTATAGCTTATTTCTTCGGCAAGCGGATAAAGCTGCACTTCAACGTCTATTCTCAGATAATCAACGTCTTTGACGCGATAGGTCTCGCCGTATTCACCGTGGCGGGCATCAACAGCGCGGCCGCCTGCGGCTTCGGCGAGAATTCGTTCCTCTCGATCTTCGTCGGCATGATGACGGGCGTCGGCGGCGGAGTGATGCGTGACATGATGGCGGGCGGCGTGCCCACCATTCTCCGCAAAAAGGTCTATGCGCTCGCGGCGGGCATCGGTGCGCTGATATATCAGCTCCTCGTCGAGCACAACACCTGCCCGCAGGGGCTTGCGATCCTCGCAGGCGCAGGGTCGATAATCGTTATCCGCCTTTCTGCGACGGTATTCAAATGGAACCTGCCGACCCTCAAGGATCTGGACTGAGTTCAACAAATAATTAAGCATCCGTATGACTTTGAGCCATGCGGATGCTTTTTTCATTTATCATTCGTTATATCGCCGTTGCCCTGGACGGGTATCGCTTCGCCGAGATAGGTCGGCTTTGGCTTAAATATCGACCATACGAAGTCCTTGTCACGGGCAAGGATCTCACGGATATCGCGGTAGGTCTGCCCCGCATAGGTGCGCGGCATCGAAACAACGCCGTAAGCATCAAGCCCGAGCGCGCGGGCGTCATAGACGGCGCGGTAGAGGTGGTATTCCTGTGTGACGATGAGGATCTTCTTCGCCTTGAAGATATCTCTCGCGCGGTACATGCTCTCATAGGTCGAGAAGCCCGCATGATCCATGAATACATCCTCGGAGGGCACTCCCCGCTCGACGGCGAAGCTCTTCATCACGTTCACCTCGTCGTAGCCCTTCCTGCCGTGGTCGCCGCTCATGAGCAGCTTGCCGCTCGCACCGTTTTTATAAAGCTCCACACCCCGCAGGAGCCTGTCCTCGAGCATATGGCTCGGGTTATCGTCATAGACTCCGCAGCCGAGCACGAGTATGCAGTCATAGCCCTCGCCCGCATTTGACGGGTCAAGGATATATCCCTTTGCGCTCGCTTTGACATAGGCGTTCGCCCCGAAAACCGCGGCGGCGACGAGCACCGCGAGAATGAGCAGCACGGTTATTATTATCTTTATCGCCTTTTTCATCTCGTTCCCCCTCAGAATGATCCTGTGATGTGATTAACGGGCGTCTGTAAGCTGCCGGGTCGTCGCGCCGTCAACGCTCGTTCCCGTCATTGAATTTTTCTTCCTTCCTGACCTCGAAGCCCTCGCAGGGCAGCTCGACGAGCACCTCCCCGCAGGGTCTGTCGCCCGTCAAGACGATATCTATTACACTTCCCGTTACTTTCATTGAGAAGCCCATGCGCCCGCCTCCGTTTATCGGGTAGCGGCGCACCTCTATCTCATTCCCGTCGGCGAGCCACTCCCTCGGCACTCCCCTGCCGAGGAGCACTTCGCCGCTCACGCGCTGGCAGATGAGGCTGTCGAGCAGCGCCTTTGTGGCGGTGGACTGACCCCATATGTGCTGGCAGGAGCCTCCGCCGCCCGCTGCGTGCGGGATATCCCAAGGCGATCTTTCGCTCGGGTAATCGACCCCCTCCCACCAGGAGAACGGGCCGCTCATTGCGTGCTCGATCATAAATTGATATGCTTTTATCGCGCAGTCACGGTATTTGTCGCCCCTGAGCGCCGTGCTGCCGTAGCCCGCGTTATAGGCGGAGCAATAGTAGCCGTGCGGATATCCGCCGAAATTATAGATCGTGTCGGTGATATCCTTTCTGCGCTCAAAGCCGTGCTCATAGGTCTTGTCGATAAGCTGAGCCATTATGCCGCTCTGATCGGCGCAGAAGAGATAGCCGTCCCAGCCCCAGCGGCCGAAAAGCAGCATGGAGGCCCAGTTTGCGTCATGCGGGTCGCTGCGCTTGCCCTCCTCGTTGCTCTCGTCCATGGCAATGGGCAGATAATCGAGCTTTTTCTCCTTTATCGTCCTGCCGACAAAGGAATTTGCGCTTTCGAGCAGCCTTGAATATGTCTCCGCCGCCCAATTTGCCTCCTCGTTTTCGCCGAGAGAGTTGCATATGTATTCGTAACAGCAAAGACCCATCAGAGCCGACCAATTGTCGATAGTCCAGCTGCCGAGCGAGTCAATTGCGTTGGTTTTCTTCATGATACCGCTTGCGGGGTCGATATCCTTGCCGATGCGGCGGGCATTCTCCTTTATCATGGCGAATTTCTCACGCGCGAAGCTCTTATCGCCCGTCTTAAAGAGCCAGACGGCGAACACCCAGCTGTATTTCCACCGAGCGTCGGGGTACTGCGGGTTTTTCATTATGAATTCGGCGTATTCCCTTATCCTCGAGAAATCGCCCTTAGTCATTAATGTGACAAGAATTCCGATAACGTCGTGGTCAAACACTCTATCGTAGCCGTTCTCGCCGACGTGCAGCTCGTCGCCGTCCTTGACTATCATGGTATAGACGTAGCCCGCCTTGTAGGCGTTTATCAGCCGCTCGTCGGGCAGCTTCGCTATCTCGCACAGCGGCTCAAGGCGCTTGACCCAATAGCTTTTCATGCTCTCGTAATGCTCGTCAAAGGAGCCGAGAGAGGCTATCCTCTCCCTTGACGGGTAGGGGTATTTGCCGCCGAAGCGGTCGGCCCCCACGGCGTAATCGGCGGTGACCGTCTCGCCCGTGCGCACGCTTTCGGCGTGACTGTTCAGCGGCACGAGCAGCGGCGAGACCTTGGGGAAATCGAGCGCCGACGCCGAGTTATTTCTGACCGTCAGGCGTGAATAGGCTATCTCGAAATCCTTGCCGTCAACGCTGACCTTATCGGCGAAATTCTCGACCTTATAATCGTTGCCGTCCTTTGAGAATTCGCTGACGAAGCAGGGCAGCCAGCCCTCTTTGTTATACCATTTTATCTTGGAGGTGATATCCGTCACACCGAAGGTGACGAAGCGGTCGCCTCTGTCCCTCAGGCGATAGCAGCCGTCGATATAAGCTATCGGGGCGTCCTTGTCGCCCTCGCAGCCGAACGAAGCCACAAGCTCCGGGAACTGCTTGCAGGTATAGCCCCGCTTGCCGACCAGACCTCTTTTGAATGAAACACCCATGCGGTTGACAAGGGAGAAATATTTGGCAGCCACGCTCGTGAAAAGCGTTTGCTTCTCTTTCGGCACGGTGAGCACCTCCGTATTTGAAATTTAAGAAAAAGGAGCCGCGACCGCAGCTCCTTTTATATTAAAGATTAATATCCCCAAAGGAAACCAAGGCAGATATACATGATTATGAATTGGAAGAATGAATACGAAACGCTGACGTTGAACGAAGCGGTGCAGCCCTCGTATTCGACTGTTATCGTCTTGCTGCCCGTTGAGTCAAAATATGTGGGCGAGGTGATCGTGTAGCCCGAGCTGACCGTCCTGCTGCTGTTCTCGTCAAAGACGGTGAGGGTCAGGCCGGCTGTGTCGAGCGTCTCCTTGTAGTGATAGCTCGTCTTTGCGGGCAGGGTCGCTATGGCGATGCTCTTGACGGGCTTATCCGCGCTCTCGGTGACGGTTATATCAAACGAAGCGGTCTTGCCCGAGTAGCTGACGGTCACTTTCTGAGTGCCGACGGTCGTTGCCGTGGCGGGGCTGATGGTGAAGCCGCCGGTGATTATGCCCGTGGTGCCGTCGCTGTAGTGGGCGGTCAGGGTCAGTCCGTAGTCAGAGATCTTTTCGCCCTTGATATAGCTCGTCTTTTGCGGCAGAGTCCTTATCGTCACGGAGGTAAGCTCCTTGACCGAGCCGCCGCCCTTAACAATATAATCTATGTTGTTATTCTTTGCGTAGGTGTGCGCCGCCGAGCCCTCGGTAACAGTCAGCACGAGCTGAGCGCAGCCGCCGAATATGCCGTTGCCGAGCGTCTTGACGCTCTCAGGTATCTCAAGGGCATGAAGCGCCGAGCAGCCGCTGAATGCGCCGAATCTTATCTCGGTGACGGTCGAGGGAATGCTGACGCCCGTGAGGGAGGAGCAATTCTGGAACGCCTTTGCGTCAATCACGCTGACGCCGTCGGAAATGACGACGTTGACGAGGCCTGAGTTGTCAAATGCGCCCTCATATGAGGTGAGGCCTGTGGGCAGAGTAACCTCCGTAAGCATGGGGCAGTCGGCGAATGCCAGCGAGCCGATAGTCTTAAGCCCCGAGGGCAGGTTAACGCTACCGAGCTTTGAGCACATATAGAAGCCGTAGGGTCCGATCGCCGTGAGCGACGAGGGCAGAGAAACAGCGGTCAGCTTAGTGTTTGCGCCGAAAGCAAAATTGCCTACGGTCGTTGTACCAGCGGGCACGGCATAGGTCGTTTCGCTGCTGCCGTTGGGATACTGCACAAGGGTCTTGCCGTCCGCGGTGTAGAGCACGCCGCCGACAGCTTTATATGCGGTGTTGCCGCTTGCGACGGAGAATTTCTCAATGCCGGAGCAATTCATAAACGCCGTCTCGGCGATATCTGTAACGCTTGCGGGGATCGTGACCGAGGTGAAGCCCGAGCAGAGCGAGAACGCGCCCTTGCCTATCTTTTTGAGAGTGTCGGGCAGCGAAACGCCTGTGAGAGCGGCGCACTTCTTAAAAGCCTCGTCCTTTATCTCGGTGAGGCCGCCGGGGAGCAGCACGGTCTTGAGCGCTATGCAGTTTCTGAAAGCCGCCACGCCGATGACTCTCGACGAGCTTTCAAACGCGCTGCCCTGATATGAGACCTTTTCAAGGCCAAGGCAATTCTCAAATGCGTTTGCACCGATCTTGTCAACGCTTGACGGGATATTGACCGCGGTGATGCCGCCGCAGTCGGCAAAGGCTCCGTCGCCTATCTCCCTGACCTCAAGCCCCTGATATGTATCGGGCACGGTTATCTCGCCCGAGGCGGTCTTGACGCAGGAGACGACCTTATAAAATGAGCTTACGGTGCCGTCCGATTCAAGGCGGCTGCCTTTTTGATAGGTCAGCGGGTCCGCCGCTGCCGCTGCGGGCAGGGCTGCCGTCAGGATAAGCACGGCGGCGAGGATGATGCTGAGTATCCTTTTCTTTGTCTTCATTGTGATTCCCCCGAATTATGTTATCGTTTCCGCAAACTGCGGGTTTCTCATGTATTTATCCATTGAACATTATATTACACACCGTGTCGAAAATCAATAGGTTTGAAAAAATGTTGCATTTTCGTTGACAAACCGTCAATATATGTTTAAAATATTTTTATCTATAATCATTAGAAATGGCGGTGCACCGATGTCAGACAAAGACGGTAAATTCTATAAACCGGAGCGCGGCTCCTCCCCGCTGCCGGATCATATTATGCTCTCCTTTTGGGGCGACGCAAAGACCTCGACGGCGATAAGCTGGCGCACGGACGAGAATTCGGGCGACAGCTACATTCTCTACAGGCGTGAGGGCAGCGCCGACCTGCTGCGGCAGGAGGCGGTCACACGCTTCGCCGAGACGGATATCGACCGCAGCAATTACCATTGGGTGCGCCTTTCGGGGCTTGAGCCGGGCTGCAAATACTGCTACACCGTCGGCGACGATGAGCACCGCATCGGCGAATTCACCTTTGAGACGGAGCCGGAGAAGCTCGATAAATTCAGCTTTATCGTTATCTCCGACCATCAAAAGGGCAGCCCCTGCCACCTGCCTGATTACTCCATGGTGGGCGAGATGCTCAAAACCGCCCTCGCAAAGCACCCCGAATGCCGCTTCATCTTCACGGCGGGCGACAACTGCGACAACGGTCAGAACGACCTGCAATGGAACGGTATGTTTGAGGGCTTAAAGGGGATAATCGAGAGCTTGCCATATATGATGACGACGGGCAACCACGATAACCGCGGCTTCATCTCGTATTTCCCCGAGCCTGTCGGCAAATTCTATCTTGAGCACGCCGATTTCTTTGACTTTCAGTTCTCGCTCTCCTACCCCGACAACGGCCCCGAGGGCTATGAGACGGAGAATTATTCCTTTGACTACGGCAACGCCCACTTCCTTGTCATGGGCATAAACGCCCCCGAAAAGGTCGAGGGCTGGGCGTATGACGACCTGCAAAGCAGCGATAAAACATGGAAGCTCGGCGCATATCACTTCCCGATATACCCCGTCATGCCCGAGGGTCAGAATGATGACGGATACCCGTGGCTCAGGCGGCCGATCGAGCAGGGCAGGCTCGATATCCTCTTCGAGGGGCACGAGCATTCCTTTGCAAGGACCTTCCCGACAAAGGGCGACGAGCTTTTTGACCGCCCGTCCGAGGGCACGGTGCACTATATCGTGGGCAACGGCGGCGGCAACATATACTGCTCCAACTGCCAAAAGACATGGCACTCCTGCTTCTACCCGCAGGAGGAACGCATGGGCTTCTACACGCTCGTCGAGATAGACGGCGATAAGCTCACGGCGACGGGCTATATGGCGGACGGGCGTATAGTCGATATCTTTACGATAGACAAGAGCACCGACACGATAACTCCCCACGCCCTTGCGCCGATATATGAGCGCACCAAAATGGCGTTCAAGGGCAGGATGCTCGAATTCTCCGCAAGAGGGGTCTACCCCGAGAATATCGGCGGCGTTTGGTACGCCCCGTTCGGTGTGCTCATTCAAAGCATCGGCGGCAAAGTGGAGAAAGGCGTCGATTTCCTCACCTGCGAAGCATATGAGCATTACGCGACCTTCACCGAGGGCAGCCGCTTCGCCAAGACCGACCTCGGCACGGTGGAGATGAGCGGCGAAGCGTATTTTAAGGACGGTCAGCTCTTTGTGCCCGTTGACGAGAGCGCAAAAATGTTTGAAATGGCGTGGTACTATGCCAAACGCAACAACTACATAAATTGGAACACCCCCAGCGAGGATAAGGTTCTCTATAAACACCCTATCAAGGAGGAAAACTGATGTTTTACAAGAAGAATTCCGCTCCGTCGCTCTCCGACGAGCTTTTTAAACGCCCCACGAGCGAATACAGAGGCACCCCGTTCTGGGCATGGAACAGTCACCTTGAGGCCGACGAACTGAGCAGACAGATAGACATATTCAAGGAGATGGGTCTCGGCGGCTTCCATATGCATGTCCGCACGGGTCTGAGCAACGCCTATCTCTCCGACGAATTCATGGGGCTTGTCAGGCACTGCGTTGATAAGGCTAAAAAAGAAGATATGCTCGCCTATCTCTATGATGAGGACAGGTGGCCCTCGGGCGCCGCAGGCGGACTTGTGACCAAAGATGAGCAATACAGGGCGCGCTGCCTGCTTATGACGGCGGAGCCTTGCAGCCTTGACGAGGCTGAGAAGGCGGACGTTATCGACTCACGCGCCGAGGGCGGCAGGAACGGCAAGGGCTATCTCATCGCCTGCTACGACGTGCGGCTTGACAGCGACGGCTACCTCGCCGATTACAAACGCATCGGCGAAAATGATGATGCCGAGGGTGTCAAATGGTACGCCTATCTCAAGATCCACTCCCCCTCGCCGTGGTATAACAATCAGACCTATGTCAACACTCTTGATAAAAAGGCGATAGAGCGCTTCATCGAGGTCACTCACGAGCGCTACGCCGAGACGGTCGGCGACGAATTCGGCGGCACCGTGCCGTCTATCTTCACCGACGAGCCGCAATTCACCCGCAAGCAGACCCTCCGCAATGCGGAGGACAGGGACGATGTTATCCTCCCGTGGACGGACGACCTGCCGCAGACCTTTGAGGCTGCCTACGGCTTCAGCATAGTCGATAAGCTCCCCGAGCTTTTCTGGGATCTTCCCGAGGGCAGGATATCGACGGCGAGATACTATTATCACGACCACATTTCGGAGCGCTTCGCCGAGGCGTTTGCCGACACCTGCGGCGCATGGTGCCGAAAACACGGCATATCCCTGACGGGTCACATGATGGAGGAGCCTACCCTCACCAGCCAGACCGCCGCTCTGGGCGACTGCATGAGGTCATACAGGGGCTTCGACATCCCCGGCATTGATATGCTCTGCGACGCTTTTGAATTCACTACCGCCAAGCAGTGCCAATCCGCCGTGCGCCAATACGGCAGGGAGGGTATGCTCTCCGAGCTTTACGGCGTTACCGGCTGGGACTGCGACTTCAGAAATTATAAGCTCCACGGCGACTGGCAGGCATGCATGGGCGTCACTGTGCGCGTGCCGCACCTCTCATGGTACGCCATGGGCGGCGAGGCCAAGAGGGATTACCCTGCCTCGGTACACTATCAGTCCCCGTGGTATAAGGAATTCCCCCGCATTGAGGATCATTTCGCCCGCGTGAATACGGCGATGACGAGGGGCAAGCCCGTCGTGCGGGTCGGAGTTATCCACCCGGTCGAGAGCTTCTGGCTCCATTGGGGCCCGAACGATAAAAGCTCGCTGATGCGTAAGTGCCTTGACGAGAAATTCAGGCAGCTCACCGAATGGCTGCTGAACGGCAGCATAGATTTCGATTTTATCTGCGAATCCCTGCTCCCCTCTCAATGCGAGAAGGGCGGAGCGCCGCTCAAGGTGGGCATGGAGAGCTATGATGCCGTGATCGTGCCCGACTGCGAATCCCTTAGAGGCACAACCCTTGACCGCCTTGAGAGATTTGCCGACGAGGGCGGCAGCCTTATATTCATGGGCGCCGCTCCCACCGTGTCCGACGGCGTTCCGAGCGAACGCGGCAAGGCTCTCTACGGGCGCAGCAGGGTGATCCCCTTTGACCGCGAGAAGCTGCTGACCGCTCTCGAGCCGCAGCGCGACCTCACCCTGCGCTTTGCGAACGGCGACCTCTCCGAGGGCTTCATATATCAGCTCAGGCTCGACGGCGAGAGCCGCTGGCTCTTCATAAGCCGCTGCCGCGAGCCATACAACAAATCGGTCGTTGAGAAAAACTACCTGCGTATAACCATAAAAGGCGAATTCTCGCCCATGCTTTATGACACGGCAACGGGCGACATCTCGGAGCTTGACTGCGAATACAGAAACGGCTGCACCGTGATATCCCGCGTGCTTTACGACTACGACAGCCTGCTGCTCCGCCTTGACAATGGCAGACGGCAGGGCAAGAGCGCCACAAAGCCAGCTTCGCTTCCCGAAAAAGAGATACGCCTGCCCGCATTTGTGCCCTACACCCTCTCCGAGCGCAACGCTCTGCTGCTCGACACGGCGGAATTCTCGCTCGACGGCGCTCCGTTTAAGCCGGAGGAGGAAATTCTTCGCCTTGACAATATCTGCCGCCGCTCCCTCGGCTTCCCCGAGAGGGGCAATTCCGTGGCTCAGCCGTGGGTCATCCACGAGGCCGCCCCCGAGCACACTCTGCGCCTGCGCTTCACGATTCGCAGTGAGATCGACTTCAGCGGCGCCGAGCTGGCGCTTGAGGACGCAGAATCCGCCGCTATCACCTTTAACGGCGAAAAAGTCGCAAATAATATAACGGGTTGGTACACCGACAGGGATATCAAGACCGTTGCGCTGCCCGACATAAAGGCGGGTGAGAATATCCTTGAGATAGTCTATCCGTTCGGCAGGCGCACCAACACCGAGTGGTGCTATCTTCTCGGCGATTTCGGCGTGCGTGTGACAGGCAGGAGCAAGGTCATCACCGCCCTGCCCGACAAGCTCGCATTCGATAAGCTCGAAACCCAGGGTCTGCCGTTCTACGGCGGCAACGTAACCTATCACCTTGAGGTCGAGGCAAACGGCGCTCTCAGCGTCACCGCAACGAATTATTACGGCGCCCTCATCGGCGTGTCGGTCGACGGCGCTGACAATGGCAGGATAATTTACCCGCCCTACACTCTGCTCGCCGAGGATATCGGCAGCGGCACTCACAAGGTGGATATCACGCTCTACGGCCACCGCTTCAACGCTTTCGGCGCAGTCCACCTGACCGACAACCGCCACTCATGGCACGGCCCTGACGCTTGGCGCTCCGAGGGCTGCCGCTGGAGCTATGAATACACCCTGCGCCCCGTCGGCATAATCGCCTCACCCGTCATTAAAGTCAAATAAACAGAGGATGATATAAAAATGAAAAAACTCACGGTATACCTCAAGGGGGACCGTACCGAATGCGTGCTCGCTCCGCTTTTCAAAATGCTTGAGGCCATATTGGAGCTTTTTGTGCCGCTGATAATAAAAGCAATCATCGACAAGGGCATCGGTCGGTCGGACGACGGCTATATCATGCGTATGTGCGGCGTACTCGTGCTGCTCGGCGCGGTCGGGCTCATCTTCTCGATAACCGCCCAATATTTTGCCGCCAAGGCTTCGACCTCCTTTGTCAGGAAGCTGCGCCACGCCGTATTTGAGCGCATAGGCTCCTTCTCATACTCGCAGCTTGACGGCATAGGCTCCTCGACCCTGATAACCCGCCTCACCAGCGACATGGATAGCGTACAGAACGGCTTGAATCTGACGCTGCGCCTGCTGCTGCGTTCTCCCTTTGTCGTGATAGGCGCGATGATAATGGCTTTCACCGTGGATGCAAAGTCGGCGCTGACCTTCGTTGTGGTCATACCCGCCCTCTCCGTCGTGGTATTCGGCATACTGCTGCTCTGCATCCCGCTCTATAAAAAAGTCCGTGCCGCACTCGACAGGGTGCTCGGCACGGCGAGAGAGAATCTCATCGGTGCAAGAGTGCTGCGTGCATTCTGTAAGGAGGATGAGGAGACAAAGGAATTCGAGCAGCGCAACGACACCCTCACCGCCATTCAGGAGCACACGGGCAGGATATCCGCCCTGCTGAATCCCCTGACCTGCATTATAATCAACCTCGGCATAGCGTTCCTTATCTATATCGGCGCAGTCCGCGTCGACGCGGGCATCATAACCCAGGGCGCGGTCGTGGCGCTCTATAACTATATGTCGCAGATACTTGTCGAGCTGATAAAGCTTGCGAATCTGATAATCAGCATCACCAAATCCCTCGCCTGCGCGGGCAGGATAAGCACCGTGCTTGAAATGCCCGCAGAGGAGGACGGCGGCAGCGGCAGCGTCGACGACAGCTCCGATATCGCCGTTGAATTCGACAATGTTTCGTTTACCTACGACGGCTCGGGCGAAAGCTCGCTCGAGGGCGTCAGCTTCAAAGCCAAAAAGGGCGAAACGATTGGCATAATCGGCTCGACAGGCTCGGGCAAGACCACTCTGGTGAATCTCATCCCCGGCTTCTACCGCCCGACAGAGGGCAAAATAACCGTCGGCGGCTGCGACTCCGCTTTGCTCCCGCTCGAGGAGCTTAGAAGCCGCGTGGCAGTCGTGCCGCAGCGCTCCGTGCTCTTTAAGGGCACGGTCAGGGAGAACCTGCGCTGGGGCAAGCCCGACGCCACCGAGCAGGAGATGCTTGCCGCTCTCGAGACCGCTCAGGCAAAGGATTTCATCCTCGCCAAGGACGGCGGGCTGGACGCCCCCGTTGAGCAGGGCGGGCGCAATTTCTCCGGCGGCCAGAGGCAGCGCCTTGCCGTTGCAAGGGCAGTCATCAAGGACGCGGATATCCTTATCCTTGACGACAGCTCAAGCGCCCTCGACTACGCCACCATGCGTAAGGCCATCGCCGCCTCTCAGGGCGACAAAACGGTATTCATCGTCTCTCAGCGCACCTCGTCCATAATGAACGCCGATAAGATAATCGTGCTTGAGGACGGCAGGGCGCAGGTCGGCACACACGACGAGCTGATGAAGTCAAGCGACGTCTATCGCGAGATACATCTCTCGCAGTTTGACCCGGAGGAGGCGAGCGCATGAGCAGGATAAAGGCCAAAAAAGGTACTCTCAAAAAGGTGCTTCACTATGTCGGCAGATATAAACCGCACCTTGCGTTCTCTATAATCCTCGCCGCCGTGAGCGTTGCCGCGACGCTCTATATCCCCGTGCTTGCGGGCAGGGCGATAGACAATATCGTCGACGAAAGAAATGTTGATTTTGCCGCGCTGAAGCCCCTGCTCATCGGCATAGGAATTCTTGCCGCCGTTACGGCGCTGGCGCAGTGGATAATGAACGCGCTCAACAACAAGATAACATTCTGCGTGGTGCGCGATATCCGCAACGCCGCAATGAGGCGCATACAGATACTGCCCCTGAGCTATATCGACAGCCACCCCGCGGGCGAAACGGTCAGCCGCATCATCGCCGACGCCGACCAATTCGCCGACGGCCTGCTCATGGGCTTCACCCAGCTTTTCACGGGCGTTATAACCATCCTCGGCACGATAGGCTTCATGCTCTCGATAAACGTGAAGATAACTCTTGTCGTCGTGCTGCTCACGCCGCTCTCGCTCTTTGTCGCAAGATTTATCGCCCGCCGCACCTATTCGATGTTCAGGGCGCAGTCCGAGACCAGAGGCGAGCAAACCGCATTCATTGAAGAAAAAATAGGCTCTCAAAAGGTCGTCAAGGCGTTCACGAGGGAGGCAAAGACCCTCGAGGAATTCGACGAGATAAACGACCGCTACGCCAAGCGTTCGCTCAAGGCGATATTCTTCTCCTCGATAACCAACCCATCGACCCGCTTCGTCAACAGCGTTGTTTACGCCGCCGTGGGTCTTACGGGCGCTCTCTTCGCCGTCAAAGGCGCTATCTCCGTCGGCGGGCTCACCTGCTTCCTGAGCTACGCCAATCAATATACCAAGCCCTTCAACGAGATCTCGGGCGTTGTGGCGGAGCTGCAAAATGCTCTTGCCTGCGCCGAGAGGCTCTTTGAATTGGTCGAGCAGCCGCCGCAATCCCCCGACAAGGCGGACGCCGTGACCCTCACCGACGCCAAGGGCAACGTGGCGATGCAAAACGTCGCCTTCTCCTATGTCAAGGACAGGGAGCTTATCAAGAACCTGAATCTCAACGTAAAAGCGGGCAGCAGAATCGCCATAGTCGGCCCGACGGGCTGCGGCAAAACTACGCTGATAAACCTGCTCATGCGCTTCTATGATGTCGACGGCGGCGTGATAGCCGTTGACGGCATTGACATCAACGATATCACCCGCTCCAGCCTGCGCCGCAGCTACGGCATGGTGCTGCAGGACACATGGCTCAAGGACGGCACGGTGCGCGAGAATATCGCAATGGGCAAGCCCGACGCGACCGACGAGGAGATAATCGCCGCCGCCAAGGCTTCGCACGCCCACAG
>OKUO01000335.1_pt1 | contig 17431 bp, 13 predicted proteins | sample 1606481 | NCBI WGS metagenome assembly OKUO01 (sample SAMEA3882503, study PRJEB24775) | human gut metagenome | biome: human-associated habitat; feature: intestine environment; material: feces | place: Netherlands | collected 2009/2010
TCTTGACTTTCATCTTTCTATTCATTATTTCAGATGCAAAACTACAACTATTTTTTGGAAGCACCAAATATTGAATCGTAAAATAATTAAAAAATAGGTGATATATTTTGTAGTGTCTCGATTTTGCATTACCTTTGCAACCGTTTTTTGGGATCAACATCCCCCTCGTCCTGCCACACACGCCGGATGATGAAAAGAAATAGGACAAACTCAAGAATTATATGCAACAAGAGAATATGACAGACAAGACAAATACACACGCTCTCCCGGCATGGACCGAGGTAGAGTATACCGCATTATGCAAAAACCCGTACCTGTTAACCCCATTCTTCATCCCTAAGGAGGCGAAGTGCTTCACGTGCCGCGAAGATGGCACGAGGGAAGAAGAAAGAATGGTTTTCCTCGTTTTCAAATCTACTGCAGCCCCTGCTGATGCCGAATGGGAAGATGATCCTGTTCCGGGCGAGATGTGGGTGCGAGCGCTGGGCGATGACGATGAGGAGATTGAGCCTGCCAAGGTGATTTACCTGGGTCAGGACATCGAGGATTTCATCCGTGTAGCCGCTGAGGACGACCAGACCATCACCTTCGATTTCTGGTGGCGCCACGGCGAGGTGAAGGTGGAGAAGGCCGAGAAAACCAGCGACGGATTCGTATGCCGCAAGGATGATTTCGGCGATGACGGACTGGCTGTTACCCTGATTCCTGAGGACGGCGGCAATCCGGTTGTCCTCCGTCTTCAGATTCCTTACATCGGTTTCTCGCTCTACGATGCCGAGGGCAACAAGGTGCATGGCGAGCTGAGCATTCCGCAGGATAAGGTGGATGACTACACCTACGAATTTGTGGGCGATGACAGCAACGACCGTTTCACCCTTCAGCTCGACAGCAACAGGCTGGTTTACATGTGTGTATTGCGCCATGAGGACCATCAGCTGGTGGTTCGCAACCAGCGCGACCGTCTTTCGGTAGTAGATCAGATTCCTACCGAGGGCAAGCTTTCTGAGTTACTGATGAACACGAATTCTGCGCTCATCAAGAATAGGAATCACCGTTGGCGCATTCAGATTGAGGGCACCACGCTGTCTCACGAGGTTGAGTTGAATGTAGATGCGGCATCTCTGGTAGCTTTTGCTGAGGAGCAGATGCAGAAGGGCATGGAGATTGACGAGCTGGGGCAGCATCTGATGGCACTGGAGCAGAAGTATCATTTCCAGTGGTTCTGGCTGAGTGAGGACGACTGGAGTCATGACAATCCGGTGTTCGACATGTTCATGAAGCAACTTTGTGCCTTTTCGTATGTCAGTCAGAATCCTGTTCAGGCAGATGCGTTGATGGCAAGGAACTACAAGCGTAAGATTCGCCGTTACAGCAGTATGCTGAAGGCTCACAAGCGTGGCGAGTTGAATCTTTTTGAGGAGAGTGATGAGGTGCGAGCCGAGTATCTCCGCATCTTCCAGGGTTTCCACCAGCCTTTCGTAGAGGCTTTTGAGAAGGAGGAAGAGGAATAATCTTTTAAGTTTTATCCCTCACATCCCTCATTTTTTCTCTTTTCAAAATATTAATCACCTGATAATAAGAGAATTATCTATTTAGGAAAGCGTGATGGAAGGACAAAATATTTACAATATCCATCACGCTATCCATCACTAATAGCCTTCATCTATCACGTTTTTCAGCTTATCTTCTTGCAAAAAGCAAGAAGATCTTTGCAGAATATGGTTATGGGACCTGGCGAAAACGGACCACACGTTGTGCTGCGCTGGCTCACGGATATTACTGCATCGGGGTACGGATATTACTGCGTCGGCTAACGCAGACGTATCCGTAGGCTTATTGAGACGGCTGAATTCGCTGACTGAACTACTTGAGTTAGCAAACTGAGCCACTTGAGAATTTTTCTTCATGTGCTTGCGTGCAACCATAGAAAAAATCAATTACGAAAACTCATTTGATTTCGATGCGGAGGGAATCCTTGTTGAATCGGATGCCGTCACGATTGATGAATCTGGATAAGGAACCATCGGCAGCCAGTTCTTTAGGAGTGCCGATAGAGAAACGGCTTTCTTCCATCAGCCAGAGACGGTCGGAGAGCTGGAGCGCCAACTCTACATCATGGGTTGACAGTAATATGGATTTATGCTGTTCGTGCGCCAGACGGCGGAGCATCTGTAGGGTTTCTATCTTGCTGGGGAAATCGAGGAAGGCGGTAGGCTCGTCGAGAATGATGATGCGGGTCTGCTGGGCAAGCGCCTTGGCTATCATCGTCTTCTGGCGCTCGCCATCGCTCAGCTCGGAGATGTTGCGCTGGGCGAGGTGACGGATGCCGACCTGATGGATGGCTTCATCTACTATCTGCTGATCTGCCGGAGTCAGGGTGCCCCAGAAATTGGTGTAGGGAGACCTGCCGATGCCTACAATCTCCTTGACAGACAGCTGGGGAACATCGATGCGGGAGGTGAGAACCACGCCAATCTGACGGGCTAGCTGCTGCGCCGGATAAGCGGAAAGAGGCTGATCCTGAAGAAGGATTTCGCCATCCAGGGCTGGCTGGAAACCGCAAAGGGTTCTGAGCAGGGTGGATTTGCCCACTCCGTTGGCGCCGATGAGGCAGGTGAGCTCGCCCGGATGCAGGGAGGCAGAAACAGCAGAGGCTATCACCCGGAGCTGATGCTTCGGACGATAGCCAATGCTTAGATTCTTGAATGTAATGCAAGATTCCATCAAAAATATTTTTCCTTGTTGTTTTCGAACCTGTGATTCCTGGAATGCAGGAATTACTTAGCTGCCAAAACCTCAACCTCTACGAGTGCGCCCTTAGGCAACTTCTCTACGGCTACGGCTGAGCGAGCTGGATATGGCTGGCTGAAGAACTCGGCATAAACCTCGTTCATGGCTGCGAAATCGTCCATGCTGTTCAGATAAACGGTAGTCTTCACTACGTGAGAAAGATCGGTGCCGGCTGCCTTCAGAATGTTCTGGGCATTGGTGAGGCTCTGACGAGTCTGCTCCTTGATGCCGCCCTCTACGAAGTTGCCTGTTGCAGGGTCGATAGGAATCTGACCAGATGCAAATACGAAACCGTTTACTTCGATAGCCTGGCTATATGGACCGATAGCTGCAGGCGCATTGTCTGTATGAATTGCGTTCATGATAATTGATGTTTTATAATTAATAATTTACAATTTAACATTATATGATCCAGAGATGGAAGCCCTTCTGCTCCAGGGCACTCTTGATTTCCTTGACGTGTTCCTCGTCGCGGGTCTCCATGGTGACACGGAGTACGCAGGCATTCACCTTGTTGCGGTTGGCAGAACGGTCGTGATGAACTCCCGTGATGTTGCCGCCCAGGCTTGCGATGACGGAGGCTACCTCTACCAGCTCGCCCGGCTTGTCGTCCAGCTCCATCTCGATGGTGCAGAGACGTCCACTCTTTACCAATCCACGGTTGATGACACGGTTCAGGATGGTTACGTCGATGTTACCGCCGCTTACCACGCAGATGGTCTTCTTGCCCTTCACCGGTACCTTGTTGTACATCACGGCAGCCACGCTGGCTGCTCCGGCACCTTCTGCCACCATCTTCTCGCTCTCGAGGAGCTTCAGGATGGCTGCGCAGATCTCATCCTCGCTTACGGTGACGATTTCATCCACATAGTTGGAGCAGGTTTCGAAGGTAATCTTTCCCGGTTCCTTCACGGCGATGCCGTCGGCTACGGTTGCCACAGATGGCAGCTTCTCCTGCTTGTGGTCGTGGAGGCTCTGAACCATGCTGGCTGCTCCCTCTGCCTGGACTCCATAGACCTTGACGTTAGGGTTGAGCGACTTGATGGCGAAAGCGACTCCCGAAATCAGTCCGCCGCCACCTACCGGTACTACCACAGCTTCCACATCAGGCAGCTGGTCGAGGATTTCCAGTCCGATGGTTCCCTGTCCGGCAATCACCTTCTCGTCATCGAAAGGATGTACGAAGGTATAGCCGTGCTCATCCTTCAGCTGCAGCGCCTTCTGGTAAGCGTCATCATAGACGCCCGGAACCAGGCAGACCTCTGCACCCAGACGCTTGGTAGCCTCTACCTTGGAGATAGGGGCACCCTCGGGCAGACAGATGAGGCTCTTCACTCCCATGGCGGTAGCGCCGAGAGCCACACCCTGTGCGTGGTTGCCTGCCGAACAGGCAATCACACCCTTCTCCTTCTCTTCCTGAGAGAGTTGGGAAATCTTATAGTATGCACCTCGAATCTTGAACGACCCCGTCTTCTGGAGGCATTCCGGTTTCAGATAAACATCACTATCTGGGTTGATTCTCGGTGTGTGAACCAGCTCAGTTTTTCTAATCACGTGGCTCAGCACGAAGCGGGCCTTGTAGAAATCGTCAAGTTGTAACATAATCGTTGATATGCTTTAATTCTGTTATCTGTCAGGATGATAGTTCCTGAGTGATTTTTGACTGCAAAGGTACTCTAAAAGGAAGAAAACACAAAATATTTCAATTTAATTTTTGTTATTCCCCTCAAGTTTCCTTAGTGGTTGGAGTAAGTATGTGGGGGCGAGGGCCTGCTACATGCCGAAGTGCTCCAGCGCCGCAGCTACACCGTCTTCCTCATTCGAGAGGGTGATATAGTCGGCATCGGCTCTTACTTCCGGGGCGGCATTCGCCATGGCTACTCCCATGCCTGCAAGCTTCAGCATACTGAGGTCGTTGTAGCCGTCGCCGAAGGCTATCATATCGGCAGGGGTGAGATTGATCTTCGCCAGGAGTCTTCTCAGCGACTGCGCCTTGTCGATTCCCTTAGGCACCAGTTCGAGGAAGAATGGGGCTGAGCGGAAGACGTCCATCTTATCGCCCACCATATCCAGCAGTTCCTGTTCAGCCTTGAGCATATCCGATGGGTCGCCCGTCATGAGGAGCTTGGTAGGATGAGGCTCCAGTGCTTCGAGCAGATTCTCTACCTTGCGGATGTTCATCTTGTTGATGCGCGACTCCTCCTTCACATACTGATCGTCTGGCATCTCGGTGATGATTTCATTGCCGGCGTATCCCAGCAGGGCATGTTTTTTTTCTCTCGCATACCTATATAATATAGGGATTACCTCATCTGGCAGAAACTGGGTGAAGAGTTTCTCGCCGGTCTGGGCGTTCACGATATTTCCACCATTATAGGAAAGAATGTAGCCCCCTCGCTTCTGCAGTTCCAGGCATTCAGCCACCGGCTCGATGCCGTAGGTAGGGCGACCGGATGCAAGGATGATGACGGCTCCCTGGCTGGCAGCCTTGAGGAGAGCTTCACGAGTTTTTGGGGTGACCACCTTCTCGTGGTTGGTCAGGGTGCCATCCAGGTCGAGTGCGATGGCACGGTAAGGAATCTGTTTTGCTTTTTCCATTGTTCTATGTGATTCTTTGTTTTTTATGCGTGCAAAGATACAACAATATTCTGAAAAATGGGAAGTAAAGTGTATTTTTGCTAATTTTGTTCCCAAAAAGGTGGTCATTGAACGAAATGACTCTGTTTTTATCAGTGCTAAATGGTTTTTGAACGATTAGTGCCTATCTTTTGTTGTTTGATATACACTATATTCGAAAATTATTGTTATCTTTGCACCGCAAATCATATAACAATAATAAATTTTAAACCTATCAATATGAAGAGATTTATTTCTGCAGTATTGCTTTCTGCAGCCGTAGCTATGCCTACAATGGCGCAGAAGCAGAAGACATTGGGCAATGGCTATCCATTCACTCAAGTACCATTTACCAGTGTGAAGATTTCACAGAACACTTTCTGGGGTGCCCGCCTGAAGGCTGCCCGAGAGGTAACCGTGCCATTGGCTTTCAGCAAGTGTGAGAGCGAGCACCGTTACAAGAATTTCGAGATGGCTGCCTATACCTTGCAGCATCCTAACCACCCGGGCTTGGATACCAAGGAGTGGGATGTAAGCAAGTTCATGGGCTTCTCTTTCGATGATACCGATGTTTATAAGACCATCGAAGGTGCCAGCTACATCCTCCAGACTTATCCGAACAAGAAGTTGAAGGCTTACATCGACAGCGTGCTCGATGTAGTAGCTGCTGCTCAGGAGCCAGATGGCTATCTCTATACCGCCCGTACCATCAACCCGAAGCATCCACACCAGTGGTCGGGAAATAAGCGTTGGGTCAAGGACGAGGAGGCGAGCCACGAGCTTTACAACCTCGGTCACATGGTAGATGCAGCCTGTGCTCACTATCAGGCTACGGGTAGCACCAAGTTTCTGAACATCGCCAAGCGCTATGCCGATTGTGTGGTAAAGGAGGTTGGACCTAAGCCAGGACAGGCTACCATCGTTCCGGGACATCAGATTGCAGAGATGGCTTTGGCTCGTCTCTATACCTTGACCGGTGAGAAGAAGTATCTGGATGAGGCTAAGTATCTGCTCGACTATCGTAGCAAGACTCATATCCGTAACCCATATTCTCAGAGTCAGGCTCCTATTCTGGAGCAGAAAGAGGCGGTAGGTCATGCGGTGCGTGCCGGCTATATGTATGCCGGTATTGCCGATGTGGCTGCCCTGACCAAGGATTCTGCCTATATGAAGGTGATCGACCGCATTTTTGAAAACATCGTTGGCAAGAAATACTATCTTACAGGTGGTGTAGGTGCCCGCCATGACGGTGAGGCATTCGGTGATAACTATGAGTTGCCAAATATGACTGCCTACAACGAGACCTGTGCAGCCATCTCTATGGTTTATCTCTTCGAGCGTATGTTCCTGCTTCACGGCGAGAGCAAGTATATCGACTGCATGGAGCGTACCTTATATAATGGTGTCATCTCGGGTATGAGCATGGATGGCGGCAGATTCTTCTATCCAAACCCATTGTCAAGCGACGGCAAGTATGCCTTCAATGCCGATGGCAACACCACCCGCCAGCCTTGGTTCGGATGTGCCTGCTGCCCAAGTAACTTGTGCCGCTTCATCCCTTCTGTTCCAGGTTATCTCTATGGCGTGAAGGACAACAATATCTATGTGAATCTCTTTGCCGGCAATACATCTACCATCAAGGTAAATGGTAAGGATGTGGTTCTGGAGGAGACTACCGAGTATCCTTGGAACGGCGATATCAAGATTGCTGTGAAGAAGAGCGGTGTAAAGAATGCCAACCTCCTGGTCCGTATTCCTGGATGGGTTCGCAACCAGGTGGTGCCTAGCGATCTTTACAAGTATAGCGATGCCGAGAAGCCTGCTTATAGCGTAACCGTAAACGGCAAGGCTGTGGAGGCTGACCTCGATGCCAACAAGGGTTATCTCCCTGTCAGGAACATCAAGAAGGGCGATGTCATCCGCATCCACTTCGATATGCCTGTACGTACAGTGGTAGCTAATGGCAAGGTAGCAGATGATAAGGGTAAGGTTGCCGTAGAGCGTGGACCATTGGTATATTGCGCTGAGGCTGTGGATAATCAGAACGAACCTGTGCTCCGTGCCGTTATGGCTAAGAAGCCTGCATTCTCGCTGGTAGATAACTACAGCATCGAGAATACAGAGACTAAGGGCGCTCCAGCCTTCTCTGTAAAGGCTATCCAGACCTCTTCTCAGGTGCTCGACCAGGCTGCTGATGGCACCGTTTCTGTCAAGAACCAGAAGCTCACCCTGATTCCTTACTATGCCTGGAATCATCGTGGTGCCAACCAGATGAATGTCTGGTTCTATCAGAACTTGAATGCTTTGGATAAATAATTTGCAGTTTTATAAAATAAGAAAGCCTGGCAACCGTTATTGCCAGGCTTTCTTGTTAATATAGGTTAATCCCATTAAGAAAAACACTTCTTTTCCGTTTATGTTGTAGTTTTGAATAAATAAAGCAAAAGAGAGCTAATGACAGAGAATGAATTCATCCATATCGTTCCGCAGTTGCGGCAGATAACCTTGCAGATCAGTCAAGGTTATGGTGTTGGCTGCGATGAGGCTGAGGATATCGCACAGGATGCGATGCTCAAGCTCTGGGCCATCAAGGATGATATTCAGTCTGCTGCTCATGCCAAAGGTTCGATGGGTTGCATCGCCAAGCATCTTTGCATCGACTTCTTTCGCAAGCGGAAGATGATTTCGATAGATGCCCAGCCTTTCGATAAGTCGCCTAGCCACTATGCGCCGCCCGATGTGGAAGTGGAAAACTCGGAGAACGAGCTGTGGCTGCAAAAACGCCTCAAGACTCTGCCCTCCAACCAATATCAGGTGCTTTATCTGCGACAGGTAGAGAAGAAAAGCTCTGAGGAAATAGCGCAAATCGTGGGCATCACCCCAGAATCTGTATCTGTCTTGCTTTCGAGGGCAAGAAAGCAGATGTTGCAGGAAATCAGAAAAAGATGTCGATAGCTCTTATGTATAATCAATAAAGGAGGAAACTGGATATGAACGAAAAAGAAAAGGACATACGACTGTTGCTCGACCGATTTATGGCTGGTGAGACTTCTCTGGAAGAGGAGGCTCTGCTAGGGGAGTGGTTTCGTCAGCATCCCGATGTGAGCGATGACTTGAAGGAATATCAGCTGATGTTTGGATATTTCGATGAGGGGATGCCCCTCGACTATGAGGCAGAGAATCATGTAGAAGATGCTCATCCGAAGACTAAGGCACGAATGCGTCGCCTATGCTTGCCGATAGGTATGGCTGCATCCATCGCCCTGCTCTTTGTGATTGCCATTCCTTGGATAGGGCGACAGACAGGGCATCAGGATGATTCGAAGATGGTTCAACTCGATGGAAGAACGACTCATGAGGATGTTGATTCTGCTGTTGTCCACGAGGAGAAATCGACAAATGCCGATCTCTCCATACCTGAAAAGATAAAAAAGTCGGGTGATTCCGTATCTCCCAAAACGAGGAAGCACAAGCTAGGGAAATATCGTCAGCATCTGTTTGCTCCTGCTCCTCCAAAGCTTTGGATAGCTCAGAATATTGCTACCGATTCTTTGTTGGCAGAGCCGGAAAAGCTTGCCGATGCGCATCTCCGGGAGATGGAGGAACAGCAGAACGAAATGTTCTTCAAACTCTATCTTGTCGATGCTCTTCAGACCCAGGCGCTCAATGCCGAAATTGCCAGTGCCTCGTTCGAAAGCGAGGAGAATGTGCATGATGAGGACTATGTGAATGGTGACCAGGAGGTTTATTAACAAGAAACAATTAAAAAGAAGAAGAATATGAAAACAACTTTTAAATTAGCATTTGTGGCTTGCCTGATGATGCTCTCTTCGGCTTGCCATGCTCAGGAGCCTATACCGGCTATCGACCAGGCTTTTGATGTATTCGCACAGGATTTGTTGAAAGGCGACTTTGTTACTTCTTCCTCTATGAATACCTATAATATTGGTATGATGAAGGGATTTGAGTTCGCTATTCCTGAGAGAAAGCAGAAAATGGTGGATACCTTTCAAAAGGCTTTATTGAGCAATAGTCGCCTCGCTTATATTAGTTTTACCAAGAAAGCGGGCTCTCTCAGTCTTGAAACGAATCGGGTGGGGTATGGCAAGGATAATTCCATGACTTACGAATTTGGTACTCACAAAGACCGCAACTATAACCTGCAGTATTTCCGCGACAGCAAGGATTCTACCATGCGATATGTTTATGCCTTGGTATGGTATCAGGGAATGGATCGTTCGGTAAAGGGCAGTGTATATAAGTTCTACTCCAAGGATCCGCAAACCTATAAGAAGCCATTATCTTATAAGATGAATGCTGTTCAAGGTTTGGATTCTCTTGTTTCTCTAGGCAACATCAGGTATAACAAAAATCTGGTTCGCAGTTATGACTTGGAGATGACTCCGCCAAAGGATGCTGCAGAGTTTATAATGCAACTCAACACGCTCCGTGCTGCCTTTAAGAATGCCAGAGACCAATACCCTTATTTTGGAAATCAGGTGACTCGGCGTACCCTCCAGACTGGCATTGCCAACAAAATAGTCAAGCTTTGTAAGGGATACGGCAAGTTGCTGAATGCTGACGAGAAGAAATTCTGCGCCACTTCGCTGAATAAGATGAAGAAGGATACAGACGATGAATATCTGCAGAGCCTTTTGGAACTAACTGCCAATTCTTTGAGGAAGTAGCAAGTTCTGGAGATATACACTGAGGAAAAAGTGAAACTCTCTCTCTTAAAATACCGCTTAAAGCGATATTTTCTCTAAGATTATCTTTTTCTAGACTTCGGTCTTGTTATAATTTCGTAACTTTGTACGCAAAAAGTAAACGATATGACTAAGAAATTGATAATGATATTAGGCTTGGTGCTTTCATCCATGTTGATGAAAGCCCAGGCTTTTTTTGTGCCTTTCCCGAAGGCGGGTGATAAATACTGGCAGAAGCAGGTGCCGGTGGCGATGCGCAACGACTATATCCGGTTGGGCAATCTCTATCAGAAGAAGCCTTGGAATGCCATTCCTGCCGAAACTTTTGCCGAGTTCCGAACCAATGGTAACCGTACCCGATACGAGGAGGCTAGCTTTGGTATCAGAAAACAGTTTGTCTGTCTGGTGATGGCGGAGATTATGCAGGGTAGGGGACGGTTTCTGCCTTCCATCCGCAAGGGCTTACATTATTTTATAGAGAAGGAACCATGGTGGGGAATACCGGCGCATTATCCGAAAGACCATCCTGAAAAGGATATCCAGCCGGTTGATCTCTTCAATGCAGAGACGGCAGGCATGCTTGCCTGGACCCTCTATATGCTGGAAGATGAAATCAACAGGAAGGAAAAGGGACTCTGTGATCAGGTGAGAAGCGAGATAGAACGCCGATTCCTGCAACCGGTGTTGAACCAGCCGCAGGGCTGGAAGAACAATGCCAACAACTGGAATACCTGGATTACGAGCAACTGGTTGGAAACTGTTTTGATCTGCGAATCTGATGCCAAGCAGCGAGATGCAGCCTTCAAGGGAGTGCAGCAATGTCTGCGAACCTTTCTGAAGGGTTATCCCGATGATGGCGGTTGCGAGGAAGGTGTCAGCTATTGGGACTGTGCCGGAGCCTCGTTCTTCGAATCGCTCTATTTCATGCAGTTTGCTCCCAAGCAGGCGGTTCTGACATTGAATGAAGCTCAGAAGAAGAAGGTGGAGAATATGGGTAGGTTCATCACTACGATGTATATCAACGACCTTATCTTCGTGAATTTCTCGGATGCCCAGGCTCAGAACGTTCCGAACATCAACATCCTCTTTCCTTATGGAGCCTATCTCCAGAACCTGCAGATGATGCAGTTGGCAGCTTATGTGGGCAAGAAATATCAATATACCCTCAAGCCTACAACGCTCTTCCTGAAATCGGGCAACTATCCGAAGCTGGGTAGGGAACTGATGCTCCTCTCCATGTTGCCGAAGTATCAGGCTACAGCTGCTGTGGAGCCAAAGACGGAAGATGCCTATCTGGAAAACTCGCAGATTATGGTGGCGAGCAACAAGAACTGGTTTGTGGCTGCAAAAGGCGGTAACAATGCCGAAAGCCATAACCATAATGATGTCGGAAACTTCATCGTCTATCACAACAATCAGCCGGTGGTCATCGACCTGGGGCGTGATACCTATACCTCCAAGTCATTCAGCAACCAGCGTTTTGAACTGATGAACTGCCGTTCGGCTTATCACAACGTTCCCATCATCAATGGCTTGGAGCAGAAGGATGGCAGGAAATATCGTGCCGAGAAAGTGAGCCATGTATTCAGCGAGGGCATCTCTTCTCTTACCCTGAATCTCGAAAAGGCATATACCGAGGCGGCGCATGTGGATAAGTGGCAGCGTACCATCGCCCTGGATAGGGAATACAACTGGGTAGAAGTAACCGAGCAGTACAAGCTTGATTCCCTGCAGATAGAGAAGGACCGACTGAACGGTCTGGTTTTCGATAACCAGATTATCCTGATGGCGTATGGCAAGCCTGTGGTTCAGAAGGCAGGCAGAATCCTTCTGCAGGGCGGTTTGGTTCGTCTGGAATATGATGCGCAGTATCTTTCGGCATCCGTAGAAAAGGTGCAGATGACGGATGGCATCATGAAGACGCAGTGGAAGGATAACATCTATCGCATCATTCTGCGACTGAACGATAACTATCCGATGGCAAAAGTGAAATACCGGTTCGTGGAAACGAGGTAAGAATAAAGCCTTCTATCGTCAGATTGCCGTTGCAATCGATGATAGAAGGCTTCTTATTTAATAACTAAAAATTAATCCCATTCAGGATTCTGCTTCAAGACACCCTGTGACAAGTCGATTTCCTTCAGAGGAATAGCCCACAGGTAATCGCGGTTAGGATTGAACTTGCGAGTCTCTATCAGAATCTTCTTTCCGTCAGGATCGATGCCATAAACAGGCTTGGTAACATCCTTCTCCGTAGTTCTGTAGCTGCGGGTGTCGAAGAGATGGATTCCCTCGAATGCCAGTTCCAGACGGCGCTCCAGGCGGATGGCATCGCGCATCTGATCCTTGCTGAGACCCTCTTTCAAACCAGGAAGGTTCACACGCTTGCGAATCTGGTTCACTGCATCATAAACCTTGGCATCTGGAGCAGAAAGGTTCTCATTGCGAGCCTCGGCATAAGTGAGCAGCACTTCAGCATAGCGGATGTAGATGAAGTTGGTCCAGTCATAATTCTGGATTCCATAGTTGTCTGGATTGATGTACTTGCGCATGCAGTATCCGGTACGGGTATGGCTGCCGTCACCCATATACTTATTGTTAAAGGTCATCGGACCGCAGGTGGTTCCTGGCCAGAAGATAGAGTAGGCCAATCGTGGATCGCGGTTCTCGAATGGCTTGGCCGGGTTGTAGAGTGGAGACTCTGCGATAGACTTACCGTCGGTACATGGATAAGCATCCACCATATCCTGGGTAGGAGACAAAGCCTCCCAACCACCGAAGTCGCATGGCGAGAAGAACAGACCAATCACGCTACCCTCGTTGCCATTCTTAGGATTCTCGACATACTCACGGTCGAAGAGAATCTCGTTGCAGGTTTCTGCTACAGGCTGGAACAGGTCGCCGTAGTTAGGGTACAGACCAAACTTACCGGTCTGCATCACCTGCTCAGCAGCAGCTTCAGCCACATCATACTTGTGGTTGTAGAAAGCCATACGTGCCTTCAGGGCGTAGCAAGCACCGGCACTAGCCTTACCATGGTCGGCAGCAGTACGGATTTCCGGCAGGTTAGGAGCCGCCTTATCCAGGAGCTTCACAACATATTCGTAGGTCTCTTCAGCAGAACTGCGGGCTGGAAGTGGCTCGTTCAACTGCAGCGGATGATCCAGGATAGGCACGCCGCCCATATACTTCCACAGGTTGTGGTAAGCGAAAGCCTCAAGGAACTGCACCTCGGCAGTGAGCTGCGCCTTTGCCTTCTCGTTCATGGAAACTTCTCCGATGTGCTCGTAGAATATCTGGCAGCGGCGGATGGTCTCGTAAGCTGCCTGCCAGAGCTGCAGGAAGTGAGGGTTGCTCGATACGGCTGTACCGGCTGACAAGACTCCCTGCTCAGCACCTACGTGAACCGGGATGGCATTGTCTGTATAGCAGTCGGTCATGATCGTATGGTTCTCCGGCTCTATCAGATAGAGGTAGATACCTGTTGCATATTTGGTTGCATCATCCGCAGTCTTCCAGAAAGATACGTCAGACAGCTGGTCTTTTGGGTTTCTCTCCAGGAAGCTATCGTTGCAAGAACTCAATCCCAGACCGCAGGCAAGGATCAGTCCACTCAAAAAATGATATTTCAATTTCATAATCTACTCGTTTTTAAAAGGTTACATTAACTCCGAATGAATAATTTCTTGTAAGAGGATAGTAGTTACCTGATACTGCCTCTGGATCTACGCCGTCGAAGCTGGTGATGGTAAACAGGTTGTCGATACTACTGTATATTCTCAATCGGCTAATGCCATATTTAGATGTCAGCTGCTTAGGAAGGGTATAACCCACCTGCAGGTTTCTCAACTTGGCATAAGATGCATCCTGAACCCAGAAGCTGGAAGTTACTCGGTTCTGAGAATCCTTCATTGACAAGCGTGGGTAAGCGGCATTCGGATTAGGATTGCTCTCGGTCCAGCGGTTCATGTGAATATCGGTCACCTTACCGCCATTGTAGAATGCATATCTGATTTCTGGCACTGGCATTCCCTTTACGTCGGCTGCACCCTGGAGCAAGGCACTCATATCGAAGTCCTTGTACTGAACAGAGAAGTTCAGACCGAAGTTGATCTTTGGGAAGTAAGAACCCAATACCTTACGGTCGCGGCTGTCTACTGAGCCGGAATCGTCCAGGTCGCGATACTTCAAATCACCAGGCTTTGGAGCTCCGGTAGCCTGAGAAACATGATTCTTCACGTCGGCTTCATCCTTGAAGATGCCATCGCATACGTAGCCATAGTAAGCCCACAAAGGATCACCTACCGACTGTCCTGGAGTATCACCACCCTTCAGGTCGAGAATCTTGGTAGATACACGGCTGAAGTTGGCGCCTACATTGTAAGTCCAGTCACCGATGCGGTTGTTATGACCCACCTGCACCTCGAAACCGGAGTTGCGAACCTTTCCGGCATTCTGCATAGGAGCACCTACACCCAAGGTATAAGGGATAGGAAGCTTCAGGAGGATGTCTCGGGTTTCCTTATGGAAATAGTCGAAGCCGAAAGTGAGCTTGTTGCCCAGGAAGGTGGCATCGATACCGAAGTCGTACTGGCTGGTCTTCTCCCAGGTCAAGTCTCTGTTAGCCAGCGTGCTGGAGATGGAAATACCTGGATACAGGGTATTGCCGAAGCTGTAGTCGTAACCATACTCGTAGGTAGTCTGGTAAGGATAGTTAGAGCTTACGGTGTCCTGGTTACCCAGGAGACCCCATGAACCGCGGAGCTTCAGGTTATCTACCCAAGAAACATTAAACCAGGATTCCTCTGAGATTCTCCATCCTACAGAGAATGATGGGAAGGCACCGAAGCGCTTGTTCTTTGGGAAACGGGAAGTTCCGTCATAGCGAAGGTTTGCCTCGAACAGGTAACGGTCATCGTATGAATAGTTCAGACGGCCGAATACGGAACGCAGAGAGTATTCTGTCTCTGTACCGTAAGTGGTCTGAGTGGTCACCTCACCGGCATTGATCTGATCGAGTGTATTTGAGTTAGGCAGGTTCTTTCGTGATGCCTGCAGGTAGCGCATCTGGTTGTAAATCTGAGAGTAACCCAGCAATGCGCCTACGGTATGCTTACCGAAGGTCTTGTTGTAGTCCAGGTATGCCTGGAGGTTCAGTTCCACCTTCTTGGCGTCATACTCTGTCAGCTGGTTCTGGGTAGTCTTGACAGGAGTATCAGAATCTGCTGTGTAGAAACTCTGGGTATATAAATGGGTAGGATTATCCAGCAGGTTGAATGTGGTGGCAGCAATACCACGCAACTTCAAGCCGTCGATGATGTCGAGATCCATTCCCAGGCTACCCTGGAAGTTGTTGTTGATCTGCTTGCTGGTTCCGCCGTTTCGGGCAGAAGCTACAGAGTTATGCTCGTTCTTGAACAGGGCGTAGTTGCCGTTCTTGAACTGGATAGGAGTTACCGGAGTCTCGCGGAATGCGTAGTGCATCAGGTTGTCGATGCCTTCTGCTGGAGCAGTCATCACGCTGCGATATACTGCCATGTTGGTAGTAACCTTCAGGCGCTTGTTGATGTAAGCCTCCAGGTTGGCACGTACATTGAACTTGTTGTAGTTGGTATTCTCTATCAAACCGTCCTTGTCGTGGTAGTTGATAGCCAGAGAGTAGGTAATCTTGTCGCTACCGCCCTTGATGCTCAGGTGATGGTTGTGGAAGAGTCCGTTCTCGCTCAGCAAGGTACCCAACCAGTCGGAGTTGGCATAATGATCCGGGTCAGAACCATCCTTGAATTTCTTCAGGGCATCCTGACTGTAAGGCTCGTTCAATCCGTCGTTTCTGTATGCTTCGTTCATCAGGGTTGCATAGTCGTATGAATCGAGGAACTTAGGCATTCGGGTTGCACTCTGCCAACCTACGTATCCGTCGTAGGAAACGATGGCGCGGCCACGTGAACCCTTCTTGGTGGTAATCAGAATCACACCGTTTGCCGCACGCACACCATAGATGGCAGAAGCCGCAGCATCCTTCAGGATAGAGATGTTCTCGATATCGTTAGGATCCACGCTGCTCATGGTAGATTCCACACCGTCGATGACAACCATCGCACTGGCGTTACCCATGGTTCCGAGACCACGTACACGCAGCAGACCGCCGTCAGCACCCGGCTGACCGCTGTTCTGGATAACGGTTACACCCGGCATCTGACCAGCCAGCATGTTGGTTACGTTGGCGCTGGTACGGTTGACCAGCTTATCTGATGAAATGGTGGCAATAGCACCTGTGAGGTTTACTTTCTTCTGAGTACCATAACCTACAACTACGATTTCTTCGATAGCTTCGGTATCTTCCTTCAGTTCGATGTTGTACTCATTGGTAGAGCCTACGGTTACGAAGATGTCTTTGAAACCGATATAGGAAATCTTGAGTTTTACACCCGGGCGTGCATTCAGAGTGAAATGACCGTCCAGATCGGTGATGGCAGCATTGGTTGTACCCACTTCGAGCACGGTTGCACCAATCACAGGCACACCATGGCTATCGGTTATGGTACCCGAAATCTGCTTGCCTTTCTGCTGGGTAGCCAGTTCAGTTGCATTAGATGCATTTGAAGGCATAGGAAAAGCGATTCCACCCAAAAAGATCATACACGCACACAGAGAATAGCTTCTGAGAAGCCTTAAATTCTCCTTCTGTTTTTTCTTTTCGTTCTTCATATCATAAAGTTTAGAGATTTTAGAGCCCCTTTTTATTAGGACTGCAAAGTGGGGACAAATATACACAAAACTTTCATTTTTTTTGCATTTTTATGTAGAAAATGTCTTTGAATAGGTTATATTTAACGTTTGGTAACATCAAATGTCAAGGAAACCCACCGCGAATCAGCATCCGCAGTGTTGTCGCTCATTAAAACTTATATATAGGCAAAACCTTGACCTTATATCCATTTTTCTCAATTACTCTTTCCTCATTCATCGTAACAATAGTCAAATTAGAGCATTTGAGTTCCCCCGCACATCATATTGGGTATGACGTGTAAGGTAAGGACGGGAAAGCAGAGTATCCCGTTCCTTTTTCTGGTTATTGATAATTGTTCTCATTTCTCTTCTGATGAATTGATTAAACCGAGGCAAAGATACAAAAAAATATTCAATATATCATTTGTATTGAATAAAAAAGTACTGATTTTATTCAATACGATGGATAAAATGAATAAAATCAGTACTTTTGTTCCTCATCTTTCAGTTATTTAGCATCTCTTTCCGCACTTCACTTTTACCTTTGCACCTGGAAACAAGTTTAAACGAATTGGTTAACGGGTGTTAAG
>OKUO01000362.1_pt1 | contig 16719 bp, 15 predicted proteins | sample 1606481 | NCBI WGS metagenome assembly OKUO01 (sample SAMEA3882503, study PRJEB24775) | human gut metagenome | biome: human-associated habitat; feature: intestine environment; material: feces | place: Netherlands | collected 2009/2010
CCCGCGGACGGCGAGTTCACCTTCGACCTGAAGGACGCTGCCGGCAACGTGCTCGACACCGCGAAGAACGATGCAAACGGCAAGGTCAGCTTCACGCGCGAGTTCCAGCTCTCCGACTTGGACGGCGCCGCGAGCAAGGACTTCACCTACACCATCGTGGAGCAGCCGGGCGCGGAGCCGGGCATGGTCTATGACAGCCATCCCCTCACCTATACGGTGACGGTCACGGACGGCGGGAACGGAGCACTGAATGCGAAGGCGATCGTGACGAGCGCATCCGGCTCGGATACCTTCACCAACACCTACCAGCCGGCCGCGACCGGCCTGGCCCTCGGTGCGCAGAAGAGCTATGTGAAGAAGGACGACAACACGCCGATCGTCCCCAAGTGCGGCGAGTTCACCTTCGATGTGTACGAGGGCAACCTGACGGCTGAGCAGCTTGCCGGGGCCAAGCCCGTCCGGACCGCGACCAACGGCGCGGACGGAAGTGTTAACTTCGACGCCTTCTCCTACGCGAAGCCGGGCACGCACGAGTACACCATCGTGGAGCGGAAGGGTGATCTGGCCTACGTGACCTACGACGCCGCGGTGCACCATGCCGTGGTGACGGTTGCTGACAATGCCGGCACGCTGCAGGCGAGCGTCGCCTACGACGGCACGAATGTCACGAAGCCCAGCTTCACCAACACCTACGAGGCACAGGCGACGGACTCCGGCGCGATCGCCCTCACCAAGAGCGTTGACGTGCACGACGGCAGCTATCAGCTAAAGGCGGGAGACTTCGCCTTCGAGCTGGTGGGGTCTGACGGCTCGGTGATCCAGACCCAGAAGAACGATGCGCACGGCAAGGTTGCCTTCGACAAGCTGACCTTCGACCATGCGGGCACCTTTACCTACACGGTCCGCGAGGTGCAGCCGACGGGGGACGCGCCGGGCGTGCCGGGCGTGACCTACACCGGCAAGACGTACACCCTGACCTACGTGGTGAAGGACAACAACGACGGCAAGCTGGCGGTAGAGAGCTCCACGGCGAAGCCGAGCAAGGGCACCGAGAACGGCGTCACCCCCAACACCATGACGTTTGCGAACAGCTACCAGCCGGGCGCGACCTCCTACCAGATCTCCGGCATCAAGGTGCTTGAGAATACCGATTCGGCCACCATGCGGACGCCCGCCGATGGCGAGTTCACGTTCGCGCTGATTGACGCGGCCACCGGGCAGGAGATTGACCGGACCACGAACGCGGGTATCGCGTTTACCTTCAAGGCCATCTCGTACACTGCGACTGGTTCGCATACGTACCAGGTGAAGGAGGTTGCGGGCCAAGATGGCACCATCACTTACAGCGATGCGGTGTTGGATGTGACGGTGAGCGTGACCGACGACGGCAGCGGCCAGCTGACCGCGACGGCGAACAAGACGGCCGCGGATCTGACCTTCACCAACATCTACACGCCGACGGCAACGACGGCGACGATTACCGGAACGAAGGCTCTGACCGGCCGCGACTTGGCCGAGGGTGAGTTCTCCTTCGACCTGAAGGACGCCGACGGTAACGTGGTGCAGACGGTGCAGAACGGCGCCGACGGCACGTTTGGCTTCGCGCCGCTGCAGCTGGACAAGGTGGGGACGTACGTCTACACCGTGTCCGAGCGGGCAGGGGCGACGGCGAACGGCGTCACCTACGACACGACGGTCTTTACCGCGACGGTGACGGTGACGGAGAATGCGGAGACGCACGCGCTGGAGGCGCAGGTTGCCTACAGCAAGGGCGGCAAGGCTGCGGATGCGGTGGCATTCAGCAACAGCTACGCGCCGGCCGCGACTGAGGTGAAGCTGGGGGCCTCCAAGGTGCTGAGCGGCGAAGACCTTAAGGAAGGGCAGTTCTCCTTCCAGCTGAAGGATGCCGACGGCAAGGTGCTGCAGACCGCCAAGAACGCGGCGGACGGCACGGTGGGCTTCGAGGCGATCTCGTACGACAAGCCCGGGACGTACGCCTACAGCATCTCCGAGGTGGACGACGGTCAGAAGAACGTGACGTACGACGCGGCCGAGCACCGGGTAACGGTGACGGTGACGGACGACGGTGCGGGCCATCTGGTGGCGACGGTAACCTATGACGGTGACGTGGCGCCGGTGTTCAAGAACACGTACAGGCCGCCGACCACCCCGCCGGTCAACCCGCCGACGGAGCCGCCCACCAACCCACCGGTGTCGAAGGAGGAGAAGCCGGGTCTGCCGAACATGGGCGATACCAGCTTGTCGCCGATGGCCCTGGGTGGCATCGCGGGCGGCGCGGTGGTGCTGATCGCCGCAGGCGTGATTCTGCGGCGCCGGAACCGGTAACTGCGGCGGCCGAGAAGGGCTTTGATTGAGGGCGGGTGGTCGCAGGGCGCGGCCACCCGCCCTTTTCGGTGAAAGGCTATGTTAGCCCGCCGTTTGCACGTCCGGCTCCGGATGGAACTCGTACTCCGGCTCCATCATCTTCTTCCAGGTCTTCCTGTAGCGCCCGTCCTCGAGCTGCTCGCGCATGAGCGGCGTCCTGTTCCCGTCGCGCCTACCTCCAAGGCATCCGCTTCCTCATCGCCCTGCTCCACACGCTCTAGAAGCCCGGAAAAGCTGCACGAAGCAGCCATCTGGACCCGGAAAAGCTGCAAATCTAGGCCAAATACACCCGGAAAAGCTGCAAACCGCAGGTGAAGGAGTTACATTCCGTGCGGGTTATATGCAGGTATGCCTGCGCACGCTATCATGTATGGGTTAGACCGCAACTATGTACCCCATACGCGAAGGGATGCGCATGTATCTGAAGATCGACATGTTCTAGCTGGGCTTACCCCCGCAGTGGCGCCGCGCGCCCCATCAACTCTGCCGATTTTCACCTTCACGCACATAAAGGAGTCCCGCCATGCGCGACAAGCTCGAAAAGATTATTAAGGCCTACGAGGAGCTCGAGAAGAAGCTCTCCGACCCGGCCGTCGCCTCCGACATCAAGGAGTTCACGCGTCTCAACAAGGAGTACGCACACCAGTCCGACCTCATCGCCGCCTCGCGCGAGTACATCGGCGCGCTCGATGACATCGAGGCCGCCAAGGAGATGCTCCGCGACACCAGCGATGCGGACGAGAAGGAGATGCTCCAGATGGACATCTCCGAGAACGAGGAAAAGCTCCCACAGCTCGAGGAAGACATCAAGTACATGCTCATCCCGAGCGACCCCAACGACGACAAGAACACCATCGTCGAGATCCGCTCCGCCGCCGGTGGCGACGAGGCCGCCATCTTTGCCGGCGATCTGTACAAGATGTACCAGCGCTTCTGCGAGTCGCGTGGTTGGAAGACCACGGTGCTCGATTCCAGCCCCAGCGAGGCTGGCGGCTTTAAGTCCATCGAGTTCAAGGTCGAGGGCGACCGCGTCTACTCCGTCATGAAGTACGAGTCCGGCGTGCACCGCGTCCAGCGTGTCCCCAAGACCGAGTCCCAGGGCCGTATCCAGACTTCCACGGCTACCGTCGCCGTGCTTCCCGAGGCCGAGGAGATCGACGTCCAGATTAACCAGTCCGATCTGCGCATCGACACCTACTGTGCTTCCGGCCCTGGCGGTCAGTGCGTTAACACTACCTACTCCGCCGTGCGCATTACCCACCTGCCCACCAACACCGTGGTGCAGTCGCAGGAGCAGCGCTCCCAGATTCAGAACCGCGAGGTCTGCATGCAGATGCTGCGCGCCCGTCTGTACGAGATGGAGCTCGAGAAGCAGCAGGCCGAGCTCGGTGCCGAGCGTCAGAGCCAGATCGGCCACGGCAACCGTTCCGAGAAGATCCGTACCTACAACCAGCCCCAGGACCGTGTGACCGATCACCGCATCGGCTTCAACTCCACCTACAACGGCGTGCTTCTGGGCGACCAGCTCGGCACCGTCATCGAGGCCCTCGCCGCCGCCGAGCGAGCCGAGAAGCTGGCACAGGCTGTGTAGGTTCCGCCGTTCTACCGAACGGCGGACCAGCCGACGCTGCGCGGGCCGCATTTGGACAATCTGACGTTCAACTTCAAGGGCGCGACCAGAAGGTCAGCGCCCTTTCGTTTCACGTCACCTTGTCTCAAATGCGACCCGCTCGCTGTCCGTCCTCTACCTGCGGCGCTGCCTTGCTCCGGATGCGGTATGCTCAACCTGCGGCGCCTTAGAGGTAGTCATTGGGGACGTTCTTAAATGACTAGGTTGGGCACATTGCTTTGAGATGTTATTCAATCGGCTTTGATGGCCATGAAGTCGGCTACCTGCTCAAAGAAATTAGCGGCATTCATCTGCTATTGAAAATAATGCTCGAAAAATCGTTCAAGAAGTCGCGGGGCGATTTTTGATGCGTCGCGCGTCAAGTGATTTGGCAAGTTCTTGGTTAGATATTGGTTAGTTTTGGGGCAACCTTGCCAAAAGCTTGACGAATGCAAATCTAGACGTCGGCGAATGAACACTTTGAGCGAGCTCGGTGCAAAAATCTGGGCTGATTCTCGATAATCGCCTTCAATCGTCCCTTGCCAAGCGCTGGCCTCGCGTACAATCTGCTCCGACATTCGCGCGCCGTCCGGCGCTTAAGAGGGGAGGGCCCCATGGCAAACGAGATTTGGACCATCAAGCGTTGTCTCGAGTGGACCAAGGAGTACCTGGCCGAGCGCGGCGAGGAGCACCCCCGTCTTTCTGCCGAGTGGCTGCTGTGCGCCGCCACGGGCCTGGCGCGCATTGACCTATATATGCGCATGGACGAGACGCTTAACGCGGCTCAGCTCGAGACCATGCACGCGGCCGTTGTTCGTCGCGCTAAAGGTGAACCGCTGCAGTACATCACCGGCAGCACGCAGTTTCGCATGATCGACGTCACGTGCGCCCCCGGCGTGCTCATTCCGCGTCCCGAGACCGAGATGCTCGTCGAGGAAGTCCTCAATTATCTGGATGCCGAGGTGCTGAGCCCCGAGGCTGCCGCCCGTCAGCGCGTTGAGCTGCCCTGGAACGATGAGGTTGAGGAGGCACGCAAGGCCGAGGCCGCGCTGGCAGACGAACGCGCGACCGCCGAGCGCCGTGCCGCTAACCTGACGGCCGCCGACGAGGCGGCGCTGGGCGGCGATGTGCTGGGCAGCCGTGCCTATGCCGAGGAGCTGGCCGACCGCGAGGCCGAGGAAGCCGCCGCGCAGGCAGCAGAAGCCGAAGCCGCGGAAGCCGCCGAGCCCGAGCTCGACGAATACGGCATCGCCATCGAGGGTGCCGACCAGGAGACGGCTTCAGCTCAGGATGCCGCTTCGCCTGCCCCAGCCGAGCCCCGCATCGCCCGCGTTCTCGAGGTCGGCTGCGGCACGGGCTGCATTTCGCTCTCCCTTGCCTGGGAGCGCCGCGGCCACATTACCTGCACCGCCACCGATATCGAGCCGCGCGCTATCGATTTGGCCACCAAAAACCGCGATGCGCTTGGCCTCACGTCCGACGAGGTCGCCTTTAGTCTCACCAACCTGGTGAGTTCTATTCCCCGCGAAGAGTGGGGCACCTTCGACGTGCTTGTCTCCAACCCACCTTACATCCCGACCGGCGTCATGCGCTCGCTGCCGCACGAGGTCAAGGATTTTGAGCCCGACCTGGCGCTCGAGGGCGGCGCCGACGGCCTCGATATCTTCCGCCGCCTGCTCAATGCGGCGCCTTACATGCTGCGCGCCGGCGGCCTGTTTGCCTGCGAGCTCTACGAGGGTGCCCTCGATGCCGCGGCCGAGCTCTGTCGCCAGGCAGGCCTTTCGGACGTGCGTATCGTCCATGACCTCACCGATCGCCCCCGCATCGTCCGAGCCATCGTCACCGAGCCCAAACAGCGCCAGTAATATTTATTAACTGGTTAGCAAAAATTATAAAGTAGTTTATAATTAGGACGGCTGAAAGAGGTCGGCCCATGCAACCTCCTACCTTTCGGGAAATCATTGCCCTACTCAAGCACGATGGATTCGTGAAGGTCGCGCAAGTCGGTAGTCATGCTAAGTATGTTTCTGGTGACCGTGTTGTCACCGTGAACGGCTCTGGTGGTGATCGACCAAAGAAGGGCACGTGGGCAAGTATTCGTCGCCAAGCTGAATGGTAGTTGGAGGCAAAATGAGGCAGCGATTTACCTATGACTGCGTTCTCATAAAAGAAGACGACGGTTACTGCGCCAGTTTCCCGCAGATTCCCGGCGCCTTTGCCGATGGCGATACGCGCGAAGAAGCGATTGCCCATGCCACCGAGGCACTGATGGCGTTTTTGGCCGACGACCTCAACAACGGTTTGACTCCGGCAGGGTACGAACGCTCGGCCGAGGTCGTGGCCCTTTCAGTCGAAATCGACCACGAGGACGCTCGGGAAGCGGCGTGCCGAACATTTAAAGACGCAGCGCTGGACCTCAAAGTCTCCGCTCCGCGGATTACCGCGCTGGTCAAAGCCGGAAAGCTCGATGTTGAACTTGTCGACGGCCGTCGGATGATAACGATAGACAGCATCGAGCGCTACGCCGCCCAAGAACGCCACGCCGGCAGGCCAAAGAAGTTCGTCGCAGTCCAATAACCCCCTCACTTTCACCGACTACTAGAGCCGCTCACCAAACCAACATGCGCTCTGGGCAAATAGGTTGAACGTTTCGTGCGAGAATGCCCCACAGTAAACAAACTTGCACCAGAGCGTAAGGGGCTGGCATACACATGCAGACGGTCTATCGGGTATACGAGGGAGCGCGCGAGCCGCATCGGCTTGCAGTCACGGCCGAGCTACTCGGTCGCGGCGGCCTGGCGCTTATTCCAACCGAGACGGTCTACGGTGTCGCCGTGGCGGTCAACGCCTTCTCGGATGCCGTTCCACAAGATACAAGTGAACCTCTGCCGTGGCCGCGCGATCCGCAGGCCACCGTCAACGGCGCCGCGGTCCCCGCACTCGGCACCGGCTATCGTCGTATCTTTACCCTCAAGCAGCGCGAGCTCACCCAAACGGTTGCCTGGCTGGTCGATGATGCCGAGGCACTCGACCGCTATGGCGTGGATATCCCTAACGAGGCCCGCGTGCTCGCCCGACGATGCTGGCCGGGCGCCCTGACTATCGTGGTTAAGGCGGCCCCCTGCGTGCCGACCTTTATGCGCGCCGCCGACGACACGGTGGCACTTCGCGCTTCGGCCTCGCCCGTGGTGCAGGCGCTCATCCGCGCCTGCGGCAGCCCTCTTGCCTGCACCAGCGCCAACACGCATGGCGCGCCCGCGCCGGCAAGTTTTGTCACGGTGGAGGAGCGCATCCTGGAGGGGGTCGATGTGGCCGTCGACGCCGGTGAGACCCCGTGTCGCGACGCCTCAACCATCGTGTCGTTTCAGCACGGCGAGCTCCAGATCCTGCGCCAAGGCGCACTTCCCGCATCAGAGATCGAGCGGGTCCTGTCCGACCCGATGCAATAGAAAGGTGTAAGCGATGTCGTTGAATCTAGGTAGCCTGGGTATGGAAGACGCCTCGTTTAGCTTTGGCGGTTCCTACATCATGGCGCTCGACTGCGGCACTACCTCGGTACTCGCGACTATCGTCGACGAGTACGGCTGCATCGTCGCCCAGGCGCGTCGTAGCGTCAAAACCAGCTTCCCGCGTCCCGGCTGGGTGGAGCAAGACCCCATGGCGGTCCTTGCTAGCCAGATCGCCGTCATGATGGAAGTCCAGTTTAAGAGCGGTATCCACTCCGACCGCATTGCCGCCATCGGCATCTCCAACCAGCGCGAGACCACGGTGGTGTGGGACCGCATAAGCGGCCAACCCATCTATAACGCCATCGTGTGGCAATGCCGTCGCACCGCACCTCTGATCGACGAGCTTGTCGAGCAGGGCGCGGAAGGGCTGGTGCGCTCCCGCACGGGGCTTACGCTCGACCCGTATTTCTCGGCCTCCAAGGTGCAGTGGATCCTCGACAACGTCGATGGTGCGCGTGAGAGCGCGGCGGCGGGCGACCTCATGTTCGGCACCATCGACACCTGGCTCATCTACAACCTCACCGGCGGCCAGGTCTTTGCCACCGACTACACCAATGCCAGCCGCACCGCGCTCTTTAATATCCATGCGCTCGATTGGGACGACGATCTGCTGGCGCTTTTCGACGTCCCGCGTTCCATGATGCCCGAGGTTCGTTGGAGCTCGGGCGACTACGGCCGCGTCGCGAGCGACATCATGACCAACATGCCACCCATCATGGGCGTGGCGGGCGACCAGCAGGCGTCGCTGTTCGGCCACTGCTGCTTCCATCCCGGCCAGACCAAAAACACCTATGGCACGGGTTGCTTTATGCTCATGAACACCGGCGACGAGATCGTCGAATCCAAGAACGGTCTGGTCTCCACGATCGGTATCGCCGCGGACGGCAAGATCAGCTATGCGCTCGAGGGTTCTATCTTTGCCGCCGGCTCAACCATGAACTGGCTGCGCAACAACATGGGCATCATCTCGAGCGTGAGCGAGTCCGCGCAACTCGCCACTTCGATTAACGACAACGAGGGCTGCTACTTCGTCCCCGCCTTCGCAGGCCTGGGCGCTCCCTGGTGGGACCCGCATGCTCGCGGTATCGTGTGCGGCCTGACCGGCGCCTCGAGTCGCGCGACCATTGTGCGTGCGGCCTGCGAGTCCATGGCCTACCAGAGTTATGACGTGCTACGCGCCATGGAGCAGGACGTGGGACTTTCGATTGAGCGCCTGTCCGTCGATGGCGGTGCCTCGCGCAACGAGTTCATCATGCAATTCCAGGCTGATCTGCTGGATATTCCCGTGCTGCAGTGCGAGACGGTGGAGACCACGGCGATTGGCGCCGCGTACTTGGCGGGCCTTGCTGTCGGCTATTGGGAGGATTTGGAGGAGCTGGAGCAAAACGCTCAGATCGTCAAAGTCTTCCATCCTCACATGTCCGCCGAGCGCCGTGAGAGCAACCTCGCTGGTTGGCGTGATGCCGTCAAGCGTTCGCTCAACACCGCTCAGTAGGGTTGCGACGAGCTGCTCGATACAACAAACCGTTAAACTTATGCACGGCGCGAGGCAACAACGTCGCCAGGCGTCTTGTCAGCAAGGCCATCTTCCGGCCGCAACGAAAGGGGCAATCAACCCATGACCGTCACCTACGATACGTCCCGCGTGACGCTTGTCGACCATCCGCTCGTCCAGCACAAGCTGTCGATCTTGCGCGACAAGAGCACCGGCACCAACCAGTTCCGCCAGCTCGTGCGCGAGCTTGCGCTCTTTGACGGCTACGAGGCCATGCGCGACCTGCCCATGGAAGACGTCGAGGTCGAGACTCCCATCACCACCGCCATGTTTAAGCAGCTTGCCGGCAAGAAGCTCGCCATTGTTCCCATCCTGCGTGCGGGCCTCGGCATGGTCGACGGCATCCTCGACCTGGTGCCCTCCGCTCGCGTGGGCCACATCGGTATGGAGCGTGACGAGGTTACCCACGAGCCGCATGAGTATTACTGCAAGATGCCCAAGGATATCGACCAGCGCATCTGCCTGGTTGTCGACCCCATGCTCGCCACGGGCGGTTCGGCCGAGATGGCCATCAGCTACCTGCGCGAGCGCGGTGTTAAGGATATTCGCATGCTGTGTATCGTCGCGGCCCCCGAGGGCCTCAAGTCACTGACCGAAAAGGACCCCGACGTACATATTTATACCTGCGCCATCGACGACCATCTCAACGAAGCTGCCTACATCGTTCCCGGCCTGGGCGACGCCGGCGACCGCATCTACGGCACGCTGTAATCTCTGGGGCATACCGGCTAACGTCGAAAATACGAAGAAATGGTGCGCGCGGTCGAACAAAAGACGACTGCGCGCACTCCTGTTAACGGACGTTTTGCCCTGCAGGGTTCGAGAAAAACGTATTACCGTACCTGCGGCATAAAGAAGGTCTTAAGAAAACGAACAGGTGCGTATTAACCGATGCTTTTTCGGTTGTACTTTAGCGATTGGCTCGTACAATAGTCACCAATGTTTGGCGGGAACTGTCCTGTGAGGCGATAAAAAAGGAAAGTGAGGACGCCAGTGTTTCAGATAGCCGATCTGCTCGCTATCGTTGCAGGTGCCATCGCGGGCGCGATTGCCTTCCTTCCCTTTGTCTTTACGCTCAAGCCGGTTCTTGACGATAAGCAGAATGCGGACATGCTCAAGGGCATGGTGAGTCTGGCGGTCTCGGCAGTCGCCCTGCTCGTCTTTACCTTGGTTGTGTTTGTGTTGTTCGGAGAGGCATTTCGCATGTTCCTCCTGGGCGAGGCGATCGGCTTCGTGGCCTTTATGGCCGCCTGCACGGTTCGCGTCGCCAAGGCGCTGCGAGATCCTCATGAGGTCGAAAGGTAAGTCGTGGAAATTTTTGAAAAGCTGCCTGATGAGATTAATCATCTGGTCAGCGAGTTCAGCTCCACCCCTGTCGTGGGCGATCTGAGCTGCGGCATCACGCAGTACTCGTTTTGGCTGATCGTCTCCACGATCGTGCTCCTGATCGTCCTGGCCGTGTTCAAGAAGAAGCAGACCCTGGTTCCCAAGGGCTTCTTCGTCAACGGTTTCGAGTACATCATCGAGTACGTCGAGAACGATATCGGCAAGGGTGTCGTGGGTGAGAACTGGAAGAAGCACTTCCCGTTCCTGTGCTCGCTTTTCCTGTTCATCCTGATCAATAACATGATCGGCCTGATCCCGGGAATGAAGCCCGGCACCGGCGCAATCGGCTCCACCGCTGCGCTCGCCATCTTCGCCTTCGTGTACTTCATCTACTACGGATGCAAGGCTCACGGCGTGATCGGCTACATCAAGAGCCTCGCCCCGCAGGGCGTGAGCTTCCCGATGAACGTGCTTGTGTGGGTCGTCGAGCTTTTCTCGACCTTCCTGCGCCTCATCACGCTCGCCGTCCGTCTGTTCTGCAACATGTTCGCAGGACACGTGGTCATGGGCTCGTTCGCCATCATGGCGAGCATGTTCATGCAGCCGCTGCTTCAGCAGGTTTCCGCGGCCCACGCCGTCGGCGCCCTGCCTTCGCTGGCCTGGCTTGCCATCCTCATCCTGATCTATGCGATCGAGCTTGTGGTCGGCGCCATCCAGGCTTACGTCTTCACGGTCCTTACCGCCGTGTATGTCTCCGAGGCAGAGGAGGTCGCGGAGGAGGAGTAGTCTTCCGTTCGCGCCTTAAAGGTAAGGCAATTCGTTAAACCGCCGGTGCCCGTACCCATGGAGCCCGGCAGTTATAAAAAGGTTATCCTGCGTGAAATAAGACACGCACGACAAAGGAGGAATCGTGGGAGTTATCGGTTACGGTCTCGGTGTTATCGGCGCTGGTCTTGCTATCGGCCTGTCTGCTCTGGGTGCTACGGGTGCTATGGCCCGTCAGCCTGAGGTCCAGGGCCGCGTGTTCACCGTCTTCATCATGGGCTCCGCCTTCGGCGAGGCTCTGGCTCTGATCGGCTTCGTTGTCGCGCTGATCGTTAAATAGCACGGAGCGTCAAGTATGAATCTTTCATCCCAGAAGAGCGCGATCGCACTCTCCGCGTCCGCGGCCGCGCTGCTCATGCCGGTTTCCGCGTTCGCCGAGGACGGCGCTGCCGGTGCGGACATCCTCATCCCTAAGATGGCGGAGTTCATCCCGGCGCTTATCGCCTTCCTGATTATCTGGATCGTGCTGGCCAAGGTCGCCCTGCCGGGCATCATGAAAACCATGGAGGAGCGCGGCAAGAAGATCGAGGAGAGCCTCGACGAGGCCGAGAAGACCAAGCAGGAGGCCATCGCCAAGCGCGCTGAGTCCGACTCGATCGTCACCGACGCCCGTCGTCAGGCTGCCGACATCGTTCTCGAGGCCCGTAAGGACGCCGAGTCCGAGCGCGCCCGTATCATCGAGGCTGCTCACAAGGAGGCCGAGGAGATCATCGCCAAGGCCCATACGACCGTCGAGGACGAGCGCAAGTCCATCTACGCCGGTGCCGCGAGCTCCATCGCCGACCTGTCCGTTGCCGTCGCCACCAAGATCGTGGGCGAGGCACTCGAGGACGAGTCCGAGCAGAAGAAGCTCATCGAGCGCTACATCCAGGAAGCAGGTAGCCTGAATGCCGACTAGCCGCTATCAGGACAAGGTACTCGAGACCTACGCGCGCTCCCTTTTGGAAGCCGCCAAGGCCGAGAACCATGTGTTCGAGGACCTCGAGATGATCGAGCGCCTGGCTAGCGCCAGCCCCGAGATTATCGCCGTGCTCGACACCATGTCCAAGCGCGACCAGCTCGACCTTCTTCCCAAGGTGGCAGCTGCCTTTAAGTATGTTGCCGAGGAAGACGAGGATGTAGTGGGCGTGACCGTCACCACGGCGATCCCGCTCGACGACGAGCTGCGTCAAACCATCACTAAGAAATGCGAGCAGGACTTCGGCCGCAAGGTATTCCTTATCGAGCAGGTCGACCCGTCTATCGTGGGCGGCCTGGTGCTCGAGGCCCGCGGCGAGCGTCGTGACATTTCCGTCAAGACGCAGCTGCGCGTCGCGCAGGAGACCCTCGCAAACTCTGCTAATTCGTACGGAGGTGAAGCCTAATGTCCGAAACCCTCAATGCCCAGGATATCGCCAAGAAACTGCAGGAGCAGCTCACGAGCCTCTCCGCGACGGTCGATACGCATGAGGTTTCAACGGTCGACGAGGTAGGCGACGGCATCGCGCGTGTCTCCGGCCTCAAGAGCGCCATGGCAGGCGAGCTTCTGGAGTTCAAGAGCTCCGATACCGGTGAGACCGTCTTCGGCCTTGCCCAGAACCTTGACCGTGACGAGGTCGGCGCCGTTCTGTTCGGTGCCGTCGACTCCATCAAGGAAGGCGACGAGTGCCGCACCACTGGCCGCATTATGGATATCCCCGTGAGCCGTGCCATGCTCGGCCGCGTCGTCAATCCGCTCGGCCAGCCCATCGACGGTCTGGGTGACATCGTCGCCACGCATCGTCGCCCCATCGAGTTCAAGGCCCCCGGTGTCATCGACCGTACCCCGGTGTGCGAGCCGGTTCAGACCGGCCTGTTGGCCATCGACTCCATGGTGCCTATCGGCCGTGGTCAGCGTGAGCTCATCATCGGCGACCGTCAGACCGGTAAGACCGCCATCGCCATCGACGCTATCCTCAATCAGCGCGGCAAGGGCATGGTCTGCATCTATGTCGCCATCGGCCAGAAGGCCTCCACGGTTGCCAACATCCGCGAGACCCTCGCTCAGCACGGTGCGCTCGACTACACCATCATCGTTTCGGCCACCGCTGCCGATTCCGCCCCTATGCAGTACATCGCGCCTATGGCCGGTGCCGCTATCGGCGAGTTCTTTATGTACAACGGCGAGGACGGCAAGCCTGCCAGCGAGACCAACCCCGGCGGTCACGTGCTCGTCATCTACGACGACCTGTCCAAGCAGGCCGTGGCCTACCGTCAGATGTCGCTGACGCTGCATCGTCCGCCCGGACGCGAGGCCTATCCTGGCGACATCTTCTACCTGCACTCTCGTCTGCTCGAGCGTGCCGTCAAGATGTCCAAGAAGAACGGTTACGGCTCCATGACGGCTCTGCCGATCATCGAGACCCAGGACGGCGACGTCTCGGCCTACATTCCGACCAACGTTATTTCCATTACCGATGGTCAGATCTACCTGCAGTCCGAGCTCTTCTTCCAGGGTCAGCGCCCGGCAGTCGACGTGGGTATCTCCGTGTCCCGCGTCGGTGGCGATGCACAGACCAAGGCCATGAAGCAGGTCGCCGGCAACCTCCGTCTGGACCTTGCTTCGTACCAGGAGCTCGCCGGCTTTACGCAGTTCGGCTCCGACCTCGACGAGGCCACGCAAAAGCAGCTTACCCACGGCGCTCGCATGACCGAGCTCCTGAAGCAGCCGCGTTATAAACCGTTTGAGGTTGGCGAGCAGATCGTTACGCTGTTTGCTGGCAACGAGGGCTTCCTGGATGACCTGGAGATCGCCGACGTGCTGCCTTTCCGTGCCGAGCTTATCGAGTATATGGACAATGGCTTTGGCTCGCTGCTCGACAAGGTTCGCGCCAAGAAGATCGACGACGACACCAAGGCCGAGCTCTTGCGTGTCATTGGTGACTTCAAGCAGCAGTTCATGGCCAAACACCATGCCGACACGACTGGATCAGAGGAGAACTAAGCCCTATGGCCAACCTTCGCGACATTAAGAAGCGAATCTCCTCGGTTACCACGACCAAGCAGATCACGCGCACGATGGAGATGGTCTCTACGGCCAAGATCCGTCGTGCCCTCGATCGCTCCAAGCAGGCCGAGCCCTATAAGGAGGCGCTGACCGACGTCATGTTGACGGTCGCCGGCGACGCCTCCTGTTCGGGCACCGATCCCATGCTGCAGAAGCATGAGAGCGTCAAGCATGGCCTGATTGTCGTCATTGCTTCGGACCGCGGCCTTGCCGGCGGTTTCAATACGACGGTGGAGCGCACGGCCGAAAAGCTCGCCGCTTCTTGGGCGAACGATGGCATCGAGTGCGAGATCATCGCGTGTGGGCGTAAGCCGGCCACGTATTTCCGTGACCGCGCAAATGTCATCATGCATTTTGAGGGCAATTCCTCCGAGCCCGATTTCAATCAGGCTCGCATGATCTCCTCTCATATCTGCGATGCGTATCGTGCCGGTGAGCTTGACCGTGTCGAGCTTGTCTACCACCACGCCAAGAACCGCGTGGATCAGGAACTTCGCGTCGAGCACTTGCTGCCGCTCGATCCCGAGATGATCGCTATGGCCCACGGTCCGCGTAAGAACGAGACCGACGCCCCTAAGCGCATCTCGTCCACGTTCGAGTTCGTGCCCTCTCCCGAGCATGTTCTCGGCAAGCTTGTACCGTCTTATATCCTGACGGTCATCTACCAGGCCCTGATCGATTCGGCGGCCGCCGAGCAGGGTGCGCGCCGCAAGGCCATGCACTCCGCGACGGAAAACGCCACCGCGATCATCTCGACCCTTACCCGCACGTATAGTCGCGTGCGCCAGGCTTCGATCACGACCGAGATCAACGAGATCGTCGGCGGAGCCTCAGCATTGGAGGAACAGTAATGGCTAATAACACCGTAAAGCTTGCGGTCGAGGAAGCCACCAAGAAGACGACTGCCGGTGATGGCCGCATCGTGCGTATCATCGGCCCTGTCGTCGACGTCAAGTTTGACGGCGCGGTGCCCCCGATCTACAACGCGCTCACGGTCGAGGCCGAGACCCCGATCGGTCACCTGAGCACGATCCTCGAGGTCGAGAGCCAGCTTCCGGGCGGCGTCGTCCGCACGGTCGCCATGTCCTCGACCGACGGCCTGCAGCGTGGTCTCATCGCCACCGATACCGGTGAGCCCATGAAGATGCCCGTTGGCCCCAAGACGCTCGGCCGCATTTGGAACGTCATGGGCAAGCCTGTCGACGGTAAGCCCATGCCCGAGGTGGAGGAGTTTTATCCCATCCACCATGCAGCGCCCCGCTTCGACGAGCTCACCACCAAGACCGAGATTTTCGAAACCGGCATCAAGGCCGTTGACCTGCTTGAGCCCTACATCCGTGGCGGCAAAACGGGTCTGTTCGGCGGCGCCGGCGTCGGCAAGACCGTTCTGATTCAGGAGCTCATCAACAACCTCGCCCAGGAGCACGGCGGCACCTCGGTGTTCACCGGTGTCGGCGAGCGTACTCGTGAGGGCACCGACCTGTTCCTCGAGATGAGCGAGTCTGGCGTAATCGACAAGACCTGCTTGGTCTATGGTCAGATGAACGAGCCGCCTGGAGCGCGTCTGCGCATCGGTCTGGCTGGCCTTACCACCGCTGAGTACTTCCGCGATCGCGGCCAGGACGTTCTGCTGTTCATCGACAACATCTTCCGCTTCTCCCAGGCCGGTTCCGAGGTTTCCGCACTGCTGGGTCGTATGCCGTCCGCCGTCGGTTACCAGCCTACGCTGGCTACCGAGATGGGCGACCTCCAGGAGCGCATTACCTCGACCAAGACGGGTTCCATTACCTCCGTCCAGGCTGTCTACGTCCCTGCAGACGACCTGACCGACCCGGCGCCTGCCACGACGTTTACGCACCTCGACGCCACTACGGTTCTTTCGCGTAGCATTTCGTCGCTTGGTCTATTCCCGGCTATCGACCCGCTCGCGTCTTCCTCCGACGCTCTCGATCCCTCGATCGTCGGCGAGGAGCACTACCGTGTCGCCGTCAAGGTCCAGGAGCTCCTGCAGGAGTACTCCGACCTTCAGGACATCATCGCCATCCTGGGCATGGACGAGCTCTCCGAGGAGCAGCAGAACGTCGTTGCCCGTGCCCGTAAGATCCAGCAGTTCCTCTCCCAGTCCTTCCACGTCGCCGAGAAGTTCACCGGCAACCCCGGTGTCTACGTCCGCGTCGAGGATACCGTCCGCTCCTTCGCCGAGATTGTCGACGGTAAGGCCGATGACCTGCCCGAGCAGGCATTCCGCTATGCTTCCACGATTGAGGACGTGCGCGAGCGCGCCCGCAAGATGGGGGAGAAGTAGGTTATGCGTATCCGCATCGTGTGCCCCGTGAGCTGCGCCTATGAGGGCGACGCTGCGTTTGTGTCGATTCCGTCCACGGATGGCGAGTTTGGTGTTCTGCCTGCTCACTCCAGCGAAATCTGCACGATCGACCGCGGTTACGTTCGCGTTTCCGATAAGGCCATGGGCACTGTCGACCAC
>OKUO01000363.1_pt1 | contig 16700 bp, 20 predicted proteins | sample 1606481 | NCBI WGS metagenome assembly OKUO01 (sample SAMEA3882503, study PRJEB24775) | human gut metagenome | biome: human-associated habitat; feature: intestine environment; material: feces | place: Netherlands | collected 2009/2010
TTTCCGGCCACCACGGAGGAGGTGCAATCGCTCTTAAAGAACATCGGCGTGGACGGTGTGCGGTATGAGGAGTTTTTCATCACCGCCTTTGACGGCGATGTGATGGGCTTATACGACTATCTCACCGAGTATGAAAACTTGGACGAGCTGAACCATCTGGCACATCTCATTTCCGAACTGGACAGCGACGAGATCGAAACGCTGGAGGCCGCGCTCAACAAGGGCGACCATACTTCCAGCGTGGCGGACATCATCAACCTCGTTCACAATCTGGACTGCTACGAGCTGCACCCCGGCGTGACCGACGATGAAACGCTGGGGCGCATCTATGTGGAGGACATGGAGCTGTTGGATGTGCCGGATAATGTGCTGCCCTACTTCGATTTTGAAGCCTACGGGCGGGATATGCGGATCAACGAGGGCGGCCACTTCGCCCCCACGGGCTATCTGACCCGCAGCGGCGACTTCAAGGAGGTGTACCACGGCATCGAGGACATTCCCGCCGAACACCGTATTTTTGCGTACCCAAAGTTGAATATCCGGGAGCAGATGGCGGCCTACAAGGAGGTCATAGACCGTTCCTCTTTGGAGGGCGAGCGCCTGCACCCGAGAAAGGAGCATGATGACCGCTGACCTTGGGACATTTTGTCCCGAGGTCATATTTCTATCAGAGAGGAGGCGATGACGGCTGGTAGACGAGGATATTTCCCGGCGCACGATTGCCGTATCGGTGAAAGCGTCGAAGCTGACCGCCCGGGGGCTTGCCTATGTTGTCCGGGCGGTGGGGAGTAAGATCGCTAAGGCACACCGGGCAAAGCAGGCGCCCCACGGCAAGCAGACCGTGAAAAAGCTCATGGCGCACGGCACATCCACCAACAGCCTTGAACTGTCCGGGGACACAAAGCTCTTTGACCGGGTAGCCCGGAAGTGGAATGTGGACTATGCCTTTTACAAAACCGGGCCGGACAAATACCTGCTATTTTTCAAGGCTGGACAGGCAGACGCAATGACCGCCTGCTTTTCTGAGTATTCCCGGAAGGTGTTAAGCAAAGCAAAATCGAACCGTGTTCCCATCCGGGAACAACTGAAACAGGCGGCAGATCAGCTTTCCAAAGAAAAGCCGAAACAGAAAGAACGTGCAAAGGAGGTGGCCCATGAGGACAGATAAGATCAGAAAATATCTCATTCCGAACATTCCCTATCTGTTCATCCTGTGGGCGTTCCTCAAGCTGGGAACGGCCTACCGGCTGGCGGCGGGTAACGATTTTGCACATAAGCTCATCGGGCTGGGCCAGACGATTGGCCCGGCCTTTGCTGACTTTGCGCCCGGTTTAGTCCCGCTGGATTGGCTTGTCGGTATTGTAGGCGCAGTTGGTTTCCGGCTGCTGATCTATTTCAAAAGCAAGAACGCTAAGAAGTTTCGGCGGGATGCAGAATATGGCAGCGCCCGGTGGGGAACGGAAAAAGACATCAAACCATTTGTCGATTCGAAGTTTGAAAACAACGTGATTTTGACCGGGACGGAGTTCCTCACGATGAACACCCGCCCGAAAATCCCCGCAAATGCCCGAAACCTGAATTGCTGCATTATCGGCTCGTCCGGCTCCGGCAAAACCCGCTTCTGGCTCACGCCCCAGCTTTTACAGGCTCATTCCTCTTATGTGGTGGTCGATCCCAAAGGCGGTGTGCTGGGACAGGTTGGGGCTTTCCTGCAAAAACGCGGGTACAAAATCAAGGTATTCAACAGCATAGATTTTTCAAAATCCATGCACTATAACCCGCTGGCGTATATCCGCAACGAGGCCGATATTCTGAAATTCGTGGATGCCCTGATTTCCAACACCAAGGGCGAAGGCAAGGAAGGCGATCCATTCTGGACGAAATCGGAAACGCTTTTGTACTGCGCCCTGATTGCCTACATCATTTTCGAGGGGCCTGCCGAGGATCGGAACATGAATACCCTTGTGGATATGATTTCCGGCATGGAGGTCAAGGAGGATGACGAGGATTTTATGAACGCGGTGGACTATATGTTTGCCGGGCTCGAAAAGCGCAAGCCGGATTGCTTCGCGGTCAAACAGTATAAAAAGTACAAATTGGCCAGCGGCAAGACGGCAAAAAGCATTTTGATTTCCTGCGGTGCGCGGCTGGCTCCCTTTGACATCCCGCAGCTTCGTGAGGTCATGGCCTATGACGAATTGGAGCTTGACCGCATCGGAGATCGGAAAACGGCGGTATTCTTCATCATTTCCGATACCACGCAGACCTACAACTTTTTAGTGGCGCTGGCATTTTCGCAGATGTTCAACCTCCTGTGTGAACGGGCGGACAATGTTCACGGTGGCCGCCTGCCGCACCATGTACGGGTGCTGTGGGACGAGGCAGCCAACACGGGACAGGTGCCCCAGCTCGAAAAGCTGGTCGCGGTTATCCGCTCCCGCGAGGTGAGTCTGTGCCTGCTGTATCAGCAGTTGGCACAGTGCAAGGCCATTTACGATAAACACGCCGAGACAATCCTCGGCAACATGGACAGCGTGGTGTTCCTCGGTGGCCGCGAAGCCAGCACCATCAAGGAAATATCCGAGAACTGGCTGGGAAAAGCCACAATCAGTATGCAGACCGACAGCCGCTCCCGTGGCCAGTCGGAAAGCTACAGTCAAAATACCCAGCGGCTGGGCCGGGAACTGATGACCCCAGCCGAACTTGCAACCATGCCGGGAGATAAATGTATTTTGCAGCTTCGGGGCCTGCCCCCGTTCTTCTCTCCCAAGTATGATCTGAAACGGCATCCGAACTACCGTTATACGGCGGAGGCCGATAAACAGAAAAACGCTTTTGACCTCGACAGGCTCATTAACCGCCGCAGGCGGCCCGGGCTGAACGAGGCGTGTACGATGTATGAGGTGGCTGTGCCGGACGATGCACTCACGGAAGAGGACGAGGACATCCTCAACTATGATGACATCGACGATCCAGACGCCTTTGCATAAACGCTTCGAGACAAAGTGTCCCGAAGTTTGTAACCTGCCGCCTGCATGGGCGGCTTTTTTGTTACCGGGAAAATCCCGGAGAAATGGAGGCTTATATGGCATTTTTCTCATCTGCAATCGACACTTTACAGACCCTCGTTATTGCTCTCGGCGCTGGCCTTGGCGTGTGGGGCGTGGTCAATCTGCTGGAGGGCTACGGCTCGGATAACCCGGGCTCCAAGTCCCAGGGCATGAAGCAGCTCATGGCGGGCGGCGGCATCATCGTCATTGGCACCACACTGATCCCTCTGCTGTCTGGCCTGTTTTAAGGTAGGCGCTTATGGATTTTCTCACCGACTGGCTCACAAACTGGCTCAAAGAGCTTCTGATTGGCGGGATTATGGGAAACCTCGAAGGGCTTTTTGATACCGTCAATACCCAAGTCGGAGAGATTGCGGCACAGGTAGGGACTACCCCGGCGGCGTGGCACGCCGGGGTTTTCTCCCTGATCCGACAGCTTTCCGAAACGGTGATCCTGCCGATTGCCGGAATGGTGCTGACCTTTGTTGCCACTTATGAGCTCATACAGATGCTTTTGGAAAAGAACAATATGCACGAGGTTGACGTTGCGAACCTCTATAAATGGATGTTCAAAACAGCCTGTGCAATCTTAATCCTGTCAAATACATTCAATATCGTCATGGCTGTGTTCGATGTGTCGCAGAGCGTTATCGCGCAGGCAGGCGGGCTGATTCAAGGCTCTACCGATGTTTCGGCGGATATGCTTGCCGAACTGGAAACCTCGCTGGAGGCGATGGACTTGGGGCCGCTTTTGGGGCTTTGGCTGCAGTCTGCGCTCATTGGATTTACGATGAAGGCGATGGGGATTATCATTTTCGTTTTGGTGTATGGCAGGATGCTGGAAATCTATCTGCTGACCAGTCTGGCCCCCATCCCCGTTGCTACGCTTTCCAACCGGGAGCTTGGCAGCACCGGGCAAAACTACATCAAGTCCCTGTTTGCCGTGGGCTTTCAAGGGCTGCTGATTCTTGTATGTGTTGCAATTTACGCGGTGCTCATTCAAGGCATCGCAACAAGCGGCGATCCCATCGGGGCGATTTGGGGAACTGTGGGCTACACGGTTCTGCTTTGCTTCATGCTCTTTAAGACCGGGAGCATTGCCCAGCGTATCTTTGGCGCTCATTAACAGGAGGAGGTGCTTATGCCGAGAAGATACGGGGCGGATGGAACGCGCTTATGGAATGGAAAAACGCCGGAGGAGTTTACTGAGGCAGACGCTTACCGCTTTATGGCGGAAACAGAGGCCGTCCTGCAAAGAAAAGAGCTGATGGACGACCCCGCCCAGCCTGCTCCGGCAAGCGGAAAGGAGGAATTTTATCTGAGTAAGAAAGACGATGTATTGCTGACCCCGGAGCAGATTGCTGCGGAGGAACGGCGCTGGCTGTTTGATGCTCCCATCGCGGAGCTTGCGGAAGTCAAGGGCGTTAGTATTGACGAGGCGGTAAAAATGCGGACGGATGCCGTCTTGCAAGAGGCGGTTGTTCCGATCACGGTATCTGTCCGCCCGATTGAGCCGCAGGGTAAACTGATCGGCTTCGCCAGCGTCAATTTTGGCGGTGTGGTCATCGACGATTTTAAGGTTGTGGACGGGAAAAACGGAATTTTTCTCGGAGCTCCCTCTAAACCCGATCCTGCCAGCCGGACGGGATACCGGGCTACGGTTCGGATTCCTGACCGAGCCACACAGGAACGGATCAATGCGGCTGGTGTGGAGGCGTATCATGCGGCGGTGGAACAGCTTGTTGCACGGGCCCAGGCGGTACGGCCTGCCCCGATCAAGGAGCAGATGGCCGAGGCCGCGAAACAAGCTGGAAAAGAAAATGCCGCCCGGCCTGCACCTGCCAAAGCAAAGGAGGCCCGCAATGACCGATAGCCGCACTTTGGGACAACGTGTCCCGAAGGAGGGCTTGTTTCTCATGGACGGCATCGAGGGCTTGCGTTCTTTGCCAAAACATAGCGTGGATATGCTGCTGACTGATCCGCCTTACGGCACAACCCGGAATTATTGGGATGTGCCCCTGCCGCTCCCGGAGCTGTGGGAGGCGGTGAAATGGGCGGTCAAGCCGAATGGCGCAGTGCTGTTTTTCGCACAGTGCCCCTTTGACAAGGTGCTGGGCGCATCCAACCTCGCCATGCTCCGCTATGAGTGGATTTGGTACAAGGAGCGCGGAACGGGCTTTCTCAATGCAAACCGGGCTCCACTGAAAAAGTCCGAGAATATCTTGGTGTTTTACCAGAAGTCCCCGGTCTACAATCCGCAGTTTACTTATGGCAAGCCTTATGCCCGCGTTCATTCCCGAAGCGGTACAAGCTCCAACTATGGAAAATTTGAACGGCAGGGCTCGGAGTCCAACGATGGCCGCCGCTATCCCGGAAATGTACTATTTGTGCCTACGGTGTCCGGCGGCATCCACCCCACACAGAAGCCCGTGGAACTCTGCGAGTATCTGATCCGCACCTATACCCGCCCTGGCGAGCTGGTTGCGGACATTTGCGCGGGCTCCGGCACAACCGCGATTGCAGCTATCAACACAGAACGCCGCTTTGTATGCTTTGAAACGGCCCCGTCCTTTTATGCCGCCGCCAGTGAGCGCATCCGTGCGGCGCAGGCAGTAAAAAGCTCCGGCGAGAAAGGAGTGTAATTATCCAGCAGTATTCTATCATTTACGCCGATCCCCCTTGGCGCTACTCGGCTAAGAAAGTACAGGGCGCGGCGGAAAATCATTATCCCACTATGAGCATTGAGGATTTATGTGCGTTGCCTGTGGCTGATCTTGCAGCCCCGGACAGCGCACTCTTTTTATGGGCCACTTTCCCGCAGCTCCCGGAGGCGCTCCGGCTGATCGAGGCTTGGGGCTTCACCTACAAAAGCGTTGCTTTCGTCTGGCTGAAAAAGAACAAGAAGGCGGATAGCTGGTTTTACGGCCTTGGCTTCTGGACAAGGGGCAATGCAGAAATCTGCCTGCTGGCAACCAAGGGACATCCAAAGCGGCAGGCTGCCAACATTCATCAATTCATCATTTCCCCGATTGAAGCCCATAGCAAAAAGCCGGACGAGGCCCGCGCCAAAATCATTTCCCTGATGGGCGATCTGCCCCGCGTGGAGCTCTTTGCCAGGCAGACCCCGCCCGGCTGGGCTGTATGGGGAAATGAAGTAACACCAACCATCCCGGACTTTGGGACACATTGTCCCGAAGTGCAGAAAGGAGTGTGATCTATGCCCTATGTAAACGTACCAAACGATTTATCCAAAATCAAAACAAAGATGGCTTTCAACCTCACCAAACGCCAGCTTGTCTGCTTCGGCAGCGCGGGCGCAGTGGGGATTCCGGCCTATCTGCTGACCCGTGGCACCCTCGGCAATACCGGGGCGATGTTTCTCATGCTGGGAATTATGCTCCCGGCGTTCCTGCTGGCCATGTATGAAAAGGACGGCTTACCCTTTGAAAAGGTGGTGCGGAATATCATCCGGGCCAAGTTTCTAAGGCCGGGGATCAGGGCCTACCGAACCGAAAACATTTATGCGCCCTTTGCCGGGCCGGGCGCTGGAAAGGAGGATGTGATTGAAAAACACAAAGAAGAAAAACGGAGCCGCCGCCAAGGGTAAAGGCCGGGCGGCCCTGTCTGCCCAGCAGACAATCCCGTATCTGTCCATGCACCCGGACGGTGTGTGCAAGCTCCCGGGCGGGCTCTATACAAAAACCGTGGAATATGAGGACATCAATTACTCCGTGGCATCCACCGAGGATCAGACTGCCATATTCAGCGGATGGAGCTCATTCCTCAACTACTTTGACAGTTCGCTGCCGTTCCAGCTTTCCTTTATCAACCGTCGTTCCCATTCCCGCAGCCGCTATCAAGTCAATATCCCGAAAGCGGATGACAACTATAACAGCGTCCGGGATGAGTTTACCGGGATGCTGAAAAATCAGATTGCCAAAAGCAATAACGGCATTGAACGCTCAAAATACATCACCTTTGGCATACCCGCCGAGGGGATTGCGGAGGCACGGCCCCGTCTGGAGCGTGTGGAGGCCGATGTCATGGGAAACTTTAAGCGGCTGGGCGTTCCCTCGGAGCCTATGGACGGGCGGGCCCGCCTTGCGCTGCTTCATAGCCAGATGCATCCGGGGAGCCGCGAGGCGTTCCGCTTTTCGTGGAAAGACATCCCGCAGACCGGGCTCGGCACAAAAGACTTTATTGCCCCGGACAGTCTCGACTTCCGCCAGTCCCGCACATTCCGCATCGGCCAGTATTGGGGCGCGGTGTCCTACTTGCAGATTATGGCATCGGAGCTTTCGGATAAGTTGTTGGCGGAAATCTTGGAGCTGGATGCGGAAATGACCGTGACCATGCACATTCAGACCGTGGATCAGCTCAAGGCAATTAAGACCATCAAGGGGAAAATCTCGGACATCGGAAAAATGAAAGTGGAGGAACAGAGAAAGGCTGTGCGCTCCGGCTATGACCCGGATATTCTTCCCCCTGACCTGATTACATTCAGCAAGGACGCGGCGGAGCTTCTGGCTGATTTGCAATCCCGCAATGAGCGAATGTTTCTGCTGACCTTTACGGTGGTAAACCTTGCTCCTACCCGCCAGCGGCTGGAAAACGATGTGTTTACCGTGGGCGGCATCGCGCAGAAATACAACTGCGCTCTGCGCCGTCTGGACTGGCAACAGGAACAGGGCTTTGTTTCTTCGCTGGCCCTTGGCTACAACGAGGTAGAAATCCAGCGCGGTATGACAACCAGCTCCACAGCCATTTTTATCCCCTTTATGACAAGGGAGCTCCGCATGGCTGGGCAGGCCCTCTACTATGGCATGAACGCACTTTCTCACAATGTCATCATGGCTGACCGCAAAAAGCTGAAATCGGCAAACGGGATGTATTTGGGCTCTACGGGCTCCGGCAAGAGCTTTGCCGCAAAGCGCGAGCTCTTGAATGTGTTTCTCACCATCCCGCAGGATCGGATCATCGTGGTTGACCCGATGGGCGAATATGCGCCGCTGGTGCGAAGGCTGGGCGGCCAGGTGATCGAGATTGCCCCGGACAGCCCGCACCACCTCAATCCGATGGATGTGGAGCTCAATATGGCCGCCGGAGAAAGCCCGCTTTCCATGAAGGCGGATTTTCTTTTGTCCCTATGCGAGCTGGTGGTCGGCGGCAAGGAAGGCTTGCAGCCCATTGAAAAGACGGTCATTGACCGCTGTGTGCGTTTGGTGTACCGGGAACAGGCGCTCGGACTGGAAACTGCAAAAACACCGCTGTTGCAGGATTTGTACGAAGAGCTCTTACGCCAGCCGGAGCCCGAAGCCCGGCGCGTGGCAACTGCCTTAGAGCTTTATTGCACAGGCTCCCTCAATCTCTTTAACCATCCTACCAACGTCAAGACGGACAGCCGTGTGGTGTGCATCGTTCTGAAAAACATGGGCGAAAACCTTAGAAAGATTGCAATGCACATCACAAATGAGTTTGTTTCGCAGGCGGTGGATCAGAACTTCCACGAGGGTGCGGCGACTTGGTGCTACTTTGACGAGTTTCATATCCTGCTCCGTGATCCGCTGACAGCCAGCTACTTTGTGGCAGTCTGGAAAATGCTGCGTAAAAAAGGATGTGTGCCGTCTGCTTTGACGCAGAACGTCAAAGACCTTTTGGCCAGCCGGGAAATCGAGAACATTCTGGACAACACGGATTTTATGATTCTGCTTTCGCAGGCGCAGAGTGACCGTACCATTCTGGCAAAACAGCTCGGTATTTCCGAGCATCAGCTTTCCTATATCACACACAGCAATTCCGGCGAGGGGCTGTTGTTCTATGGAAATGTAACCATTCCGTTTGTGGATCGGTTCCCTCGCGGAGAAATCTATGACCTGCTGACTACCCGCCCGGAGGATATGAAGAATGAAACGAAAAACGAATAAGACCAAGGAGGAGGCTTGGTCGCAGACCGCCCACGCCCCTGACGGGGAACAGCCCGGGCCGGAGGCTTCCGACACTTCGGGACAAAGTGTCCCGAAGTCCAAGTTCCGCAAAAAGAGCCAGCAGGAACAGGCTGCGGCGGCAAAGCTCCACATGGAGTCCCAAGGCGAAAAACTGGAACAGGCCCGGGAGAAGCTGGCAAAGCAAAAGCCGCCGAAAAAGCCCGGCCCGGTAAAACGCATAGGCCGTGTTGCCAGCGGTTCCGTTCACAGCTTCGTGCATGGCAAGATTTTTGAAGTGGAACAGGAAAATGTCGGCACGGAAGGCGCACACCGTTCTGAGCTTGTGGGAGAAACCGCGCTACGGCATGGCTCTCGCTTTGTGCGCCGTAAAGTCCGGGAACATCCGGCAAAAGTGGTACGCAAGGCCGAGGCCCGCTATACCAAGTACACGGCGGACTACCATTTTCACACCGCCGCACAGGAGCACCCGGAGCTGACGAAAAATGCCCTTACCCGCTACTGGCAGAAGCAACGGCTCCGCAGGCAATATCGCAAGCAGGCAAAGGAGGCTGCAAAGCAGGGCGCGGCTGCGGCTGGGAAAACTGCCACAGCCACAGAACGCCTGACCGCCCGGGCAGTGGAATTTGTCAAAAGTCATCCCGCAGGTGCCGTGGTTGCGGTGCTCTGTGTGTTACTCCTGTTTGCTATGCAGTCCTGTTCCTCTACCATGCTTATGCTGGGGAACGCCGGGGCCGGTGCATTAGGAGCCAGCACCTATCCTTGCGAGGATCGTGATATGCTGGCCGCCGAAGCCGCCTATTGTGCGCTGGAAGATGATTTACAGCATTATCTGGACACCTATGAAAGCACCCATGACTATGACGAATACCACTTCGATCTGGACGAAATCGAACATGATCCCTATGTGCTGCTTTCTCTTTTGTGTGCGCTCCATGAGGGACAATGGACAATAGAGGAAGTCCAGGGAACGCTGCAAATGCTGTTTGACCGCCAGTACATTCTCACGGAGGATGTGGTGGTGGAAACCCGGTATCGCACGGAAACCGACACATGGACGGACGAGGACGGCAACTCCCATACGGACACCTATCAGGTGCCTTACGACTATTACATCTGTACGGTCACGCTGGAGAACTTTGATTTATCCCATGTGCCCGTATATGTCATGAGCGAGGAGCAGCTTTCCCGGTATGCCATCTATATGGCAACGCTGGGAAACCGCCCCGATCTGTTCCCGGATTCTCCCTATGTGAACAAGTACATTACCGGGAAACCCGGTGATTACGAAGTGCCCGGAGAATATCTGGACGATGAAACCTTTGCCGCGATGCTTGCCGAAGCGCAGAAATACATCGGCTATCCCTATGTGTGGGGCGGCAGTTCTCCCGCCACTTCCTTTGATTGCTCGGGGTACGTTTCGTGGGTTATCAATCACTCCGGCTGGAATGTGGGCAGGCTGGGAGCCCAGGGGCTCTATAACATCTGTACGCCGACCAGTTCTCCCAAACCCGGTGATCTGGTGTTCTTCAAAGGCACCTATGACACGCCGGGCGTGAGCCATTGCGGGATTTATGTCGGTGACGGGAAAATGCTGCATTGCGGAGATCCCATCGGCTACGCAAATTTGAATACAAGCTACTGGCAATCTCATTTTTACGCCTACGGGCGTTTACCGTGACAGGAGGTTTTGAAATGGCAACTACCAAAAGCATGAAAATTCAGGCCGAGATTGATAAGGTCAAGGCCAAAATCAGTGAACAGCAGGCCCGGCTCAAGGAGCTGGAGCAGAAAAAGCTGGAGGCGGAAAACAGCGAGATCGTGGACATTGTGCGCGGTATGAGCATTTCCCTTACGGAGCTCCCGCTGCTGTTTGAAAAGCTGAAGGACGGAGGTACTTTGGGACAAAGTGTCCCGAAGTCCGAAGAAGAAAAGAAGGAGGAAAACTGAATATGAAACACTTTCGTATGTTGGCGGCGGGGCTTTGCTCCGCCGTTCTTTTATGCGGCTTTGCAATCCCGGCCTATGCCTATTCGGACGGCGGGAATGAGGAACCGCCTGTTGTGGAAGAAACTCCGGCCCCGGAGCCTGCACCTACCATTACCCCGGGCGAGGGCTTTTCGGAGGATGGAAACCTTGTGACCCGCGATCTGCTCTATGATGCTGCAACCAACAAACAGTTCATCACGGTGGAAACCAGCGGCGGCAACACCTTTTACATTGTCATTGATTATGACAAGCCTGTAGACGAGGACGGCGAACAGTATCACACCTACTTTCTGAACATGGTGGATGAAGCCGATCTGCTGGCGGCACTGGAGGCCGCTGGCGGAGAGCTTCCGGCCTGCTCCTGCACAGAAAAATGTGCGCCCGGAGCCATCCATACGGATTGCGAGGTCTGCGCGGTCAACATGACCGAGTGTGCTGGTACAGCTCCCGAACCCGCCCCGGTGACGGAACCTGCGGAGGAGCCGGAACCCGAGCCCCAGCAGAAAAGCAATACTGGGACACTTCTGCTGATTTTGGCAGTGGCTGTTCTGGGCGGCGGTGCAGGCTGGTACTTCAAAATCTACCGCCCGAAGCATGAAAAAGCTGCTGTACCCGAAGAGGATTACAGTGAGGAACTGGCTGATTATGACGATTCCGAGGACGATGGGCCGCCTTGGGACGAGGACGATACCGAAAGCGAGGATAATGAATGAGATTTACCAACAACCCCTATGAGGGATTTATGAAAGAAAAAAGCTACTTTAAGGGTGTGCCGCCAAGCCTGCCGCCGAAGGGCTCCCGTTGTGACGGCTGCCCTTACTGGCGCGGGATCGGCTGCGTGTTCTGCTACCGGGAGCAGCTCAAACCACCGGGCAACGGGAGGTGATACTGTGGGCCGAGAACTGACCCGGACAGAAAAAGCGGCAATCCGCAGGCTGGTGTCAAAATGGTGTGCCAACTATGACCGGGACTGCGGCTGCCTGCCGCTGGATTGCGAGTGCTATATGTTTGGGAAATGCTGGACGGGGGCTTATTGCCGCTACTTCCGCGAGGCTGTTCTGCCCCTTGATCCGGCGCTGGAGGCTGCGCTGCTGGCAGAGGGGCCAAGGCCGGATTTCAAGGCTTGCCCGGTATGCGGCAGAGCCGTGGCTCCTGATGGACGGCAAACCTATTGTTCGGCGGCCTGTGCAAAGGCGGCACACCGCAGACAGCAGCGGGAATATATGCGGAAAAAACGGGGCTGATGTGTTGACAATTAGGCCAGCCTAAACCCGCTTATGACAAGGCTTTTTAAGGCCCTTTTCTGCGGGAGGCGTATGTTTCTATGTCCGGCCCTGTTTCCGTGAGATGCTGTCAACATTTTAGCTGCCGGGGCTTTGGGACAATTTGTCCCAAAGTTCCGGCTTTTGTGGAAGGAGGTACTATGCCGAAATATTATCCGATCAATGAAGAAGCCGCAAAGCGGGCAAAAGATATGAACAGCTTTTCTGACTATCAGCCGGGCTCCGCTACGGCGGGCTACCGGGCAATGGTCGATGAAGCGTATGCAGCGGCGGAACGCCAGAAAGCCCGTGTCGATCCCATGTACCACGATAAGATTGACGCGCTGGTGGATCGCTATGCCCGGAAACTTGCGGAAAATCTGAATGAACGCAATGTGATTGATGCCCGGGTGCCCTCTATTCTGATCTCCGGGGGCGGCAATTTCCCTGTGACAAAAAAACACAAGCAGAACGCCGCCCGGGATCGCAACTATGGAGAGTATGCGGAGATTTCAAAGCTGCTTGATAAAATCCGCTCTGTTGGAATGGGTGGGATCAGCGCGGACGATGATCTGGCCGTGGAAAAGCTGACAAAAAAGCTGGAGGGGCTGGAGTCCCAGCAGACCACCATGAAGGCGGTCAATGCGTATTTTCGGAAACACAAAACGCTGGACGGCTGCCCGGAGCTTACGCCGGAGCAGGCAGAAAAGCTCAAAGCAGATATGGCGCAGTCATGGCACTTGGATAAAAGCAAGCCGTATCCCGCCTATCTGCTTTCCAACAACAACGCCAACATCCGCCGTGTGCGCCAACGCATTGAGGAACTGAGCAGCCGCTCCGAGTTTGCTGGCTGGACATTCCCCGGAGGCGAGGCAAAAATCAACGAGGCTGAAAACCGTTTGCAGCTTATTTTTGAGGAAAAGCCCGATGCCAATCAGCGGCAGGAACTGAAAAGCAACGGCTTTAAGTGGGCTCCCAGCCAAGGGGCATGGCAGCGGCAGCTTAACCAGAACGCCATCCGTGCTGCGGCCCGGATAGACTTTCTGCGGCCCGAGGACGGTACAAGCCCCTATCAGCTCCAGCCGTTTGTGAAAAGAGAAAACAAAGAAATGTCTCGATGATGGGAGGTGTACTATGGACAAAAATCAAGGCTACGCCATTTTGAAGGCGGTCATGCTGGAAAATGGACGAGGATTTGCATTGGGCGAACATCCCACCGCGCCATCCCGCTATGTCACATGGGCCTGCTATGATGACAAGGACGGCCAGCGGCAGTATGAATGGGGTCACTATGGAAATGACCGCACCGCGATGGAACAGGATTTCACAGACCGGGTGCAGGACTATCAGCGTATTTATAACGTCGGGATCAGGCAGACCGAGGCTCCCGGCCTTTACAAGTATTATTCGACCCAGCGGCCTGTGGACATCGGGACATTCCCGAAGCCGCCTTATAACAAGCCGGATGAAATCTTCAATTACGATCAGCGCATCCCGGTGGAAAATGGCTCGTTCTTGGCTTGGGGTTATCTTACCTATACCCGCCCCCTGACAGAAAAACAGGCATCCGACTATGAGCTGCGTCCTGCGCCTGATAATTCCGACAGGCCCCGTCCGATTGCCGAGCAGATGAAAAATGCGGCAAAGTTGGCGGAGGCAGATCGCGGCTCAGAGGCTCCGGCTCCCCAGCGTAGGCAGCCTGACCGTGGCGATAGATAAGGAGGTGCGTATATGGAAAAGAAACGTGAACAGGAATTGTCTGTACTGGAGGTGCTGCGCCTGCACCGTGAATTTCATTTGCCGCACCCTGTTCCGGCAGACGAACAGGAAAAGCCGCTGGATAAGGTAAAGGAGCCGCCCCGCGCCTGCCGCAGCCGGGAGCGTGAGGAGCGATGACAAAAAAGCGCCGCCGTCCGATCCATCTTCATGTGATGGTGTCGGAGGCGGAGCAGGCCCTGATTCAAGAACGTATGGCGGAGGCTGGCATCCGTAATATGGGAGCCTATATGCGGAAAATGGCCCTGAGTGGGTATGTGCTTCATGTTGACCTTTCGCCTGTTCGTGAGCTGGTTTCGCTCCAGCGGCGATGCTCCAACAATCTGAACCAAGTGGCAATTCAAGCCAACACCTACGGCGCAATTTATCCCGAAGAACTCGCAGCTTTGCAGCGGGACTATGCTGCTTTGTGGGGGCCGCTGTCTGAACTCTTGAAACAGCTCTCCGCGCTGGTAGAGCTCTGACCCATCCGGGGAGTGGTTGATACCGCTCCCCGGCTTTTTCTACTTCGGGACAAAGTGTCCCAAAGTAAAAATACTATTTGCCGGAAGGAGGGATTTCTACGGCGACCACCTACATCCGCCCTTATAAAACAGCGGCGGGAAAAAGTGCAATTCAAACGATGGAGGATCGTTTCACCTATGGCCTGAACCCGGAAAAGCTGGGAGCCGTATCTTCCTATCTCTGCGATCCGAACACGGCCCCCGCCGAGTTTCTTCTGGTAAAAAGTCAATACCTTGCAGAGACAGGCCGTGCCGTATCTCGCGGGGCACTGTTCTTTCAGATCCGGCAGGCGTTTCTGCCCGGGGAGGTTACGGCGGAAGAAGCAAACCGTATCGGTTATGAAACGGCGATGCGCTGGACAAAGGGAAAGTATCAGTTCTTCGTCTGTACGCATACCGATAAGGCCCATATCCACAATCACATTTATTTTAATGCAACGGCCTTTGACCGCTCCCGGAAATTTCATAATTTCATTGGTTCGTCCTTTGCCCTGCGGCGGCTTTCTGACCGCGTGTGCATCGAACATGAATTGTCTGTCATTCAAAATCCGCGCCAGCACAGCAAGGGCCGCTTTCTTCACTATGGCCAGTGGATCGGGAAAAAGCCGCCCTCTGCCAAGCAGCGGGTGCGGCTGGCTGTTCTCGCCGCTTTGGAGAAAAAGCCCACGGACTTTGCCGACTTTCTTCGTCTCATGGAGGAGTCCAGCTTTGCGGTAAAACAGGGGCGCGGCGGTGTCATCTCATTCCTTGCGCCCGGGCAGGAAAAACCGACTCGGCTCCGGGCTTCTACACTGGGAGCCGGATTTGACCCGGAGGACATCAAGGCGGTAATTGCCGGGGAACGTCCGCTCCCTGAACTGCCTGAGGAGCCCACGGTTCCGCCACGGCGAGTTAATCTCATCATCGACATTCAAGAGCGTATGGCCCAGGGCAAAGGCCCGGCCTATGAACGATGGGCCAAGGTCTACAACTTAAAGCAGATGGCGGCTGCGCTCCAGTATTTGCAGGAGCATCATCTGACAGACTATGCGGCGCTGACGGCCAGCACCGAGGCTGCGGTGGATCACTTTCACAAGCTGTCTGACGAGCTCCGCACAACGGAGGAGGCTCTTTCCAAAACCTCGGAGCTGATGGCTGCCACGGTGGACTATGCCAAGACCCGCCCGGTGTTCGATGGGTACAAGGCTGCGCGGTACAGCAAAAAGTATCTGGCCCAGCATGAAGCAGAGCTTGCCACTTACCGGGCGGCAAAGGATACCATGAACACCATACTGAACGGCGCAAAGCTCCCTAAGATTGAAGCACTAAAAAAATCCCGCCGTGAGTTGGCAGGACAGAAAAAAGAGCTTTATGCAGAATACCGGGAGGCCCAGCGGCAAATGCGGGAGGCCGTGGCAATAAAAGCAAACATTGACCATCTGCTCGGCATAACAGACGAGCGTGAAAATAAGGCCCAGGAACGATAGTGACGGGCCGCAGACTACGGTGCAGCGCACCGGGACTTTGGGACAATTTGTCCCGAAGTACAGCGGGTTTGGGGAGCTCCCCAACAAGCATTTTTGCGGGCCCTGCGCCCTGCAAAAATTTCGGAGTGTGGCCACACCCGAATTGCTTGCCAAAACGCGCAACCCGCAACATGGCGCAAAAAAACGGAGGTTACGCTTTCTTTTACGTTTCCTCCGTTTCTTTCGATGCTTTCATCGCTTGGATTGTAGCTTCAACGATTTTCAATTCTCTTTCGTCCAAGGCGTTCAACATGGCATCAATCCGCTTCCTGCACTCGCTCCCGCTATTCTGGGACGGGTAAAAGTATTGATCCACCGATATATCAAACATTGTGACCATCTGATAAAAGGTGTTGAAGCTTGGATGCTGACCGTCATTTTCGTTATACATAATGGTACGCGGAGCGCGGTCAACAATATAGGCCAGTTGCTCCTGTGTCATGCCGCTGGCTTCTCTTGCCCGCTTGATGGCAAGCCCTATATCGTGAAAATCAAAGCGTCTTTCATCTCGTTCTATCTTCATAACATCACCTGATATGATTTTACATTTCATGTGATATTATTTGAACGACTGTATATTTCATACTACTGACTATTTAATTTCACCACATTTTATAATTCAACATAAAATAAGACGAGCGCCAGAGTTCCCTCTGGCGCTCATTTTACTTTC
>OKUO01000377.1_pt1 | contig 16214 bp, 15 predicted proteins | sample 1606481 | NCBI WGS metagenome assembly OKUO01 (sample SAMEA3882503, study PRJEB24775) | human gut metagenome | biome: human-associated habitat; feature: intestine environment; material: feces | place: Netherlands | collected 2009/2010
CCCGCCAGACCGGACAGGCTGATCCCCACACCCATGCCCCCCTGGATCACGGGAATATCTGCATGTAATTCCCCCAGGATCATTTTTCCGTGCTTCATCCCACATCACCTCTCGTTACCGCTTTAATACTTGCGGAACCTTTCATAACGTTCCTCTGCGATCTGTTCACCGGTCATGCCGGTATATTTTTGCAGGAATTCCTTGATATGTTCCTTGAGATACCCACCGATGGCCTCCACGGTACTTTGGTCTGCCCCGCCGTATTCCGGTACGATCCGCTCGATCACACCGAGACGTTTCAGGTCCTCGGATGTAATATTCATGACCTCACTGGCTTCTCTGGCACGGTCAGCATCCTTCCATAATATAGAAGCAAAGCCTTCGGGAGACAGGATCGAGTATGTGGCATTTTCCATCATCCATACCTCATTGCCTACCGCCGTAGCCAGCGCCCCACCGCTGCCGCCTTCTCCAATAAGGATACATAATACCGGTACTTTTAAGGCTGACATCTCCAGCAGATTCCGGGCAATGGCCTCGCCCTGGCCTCTCTCCTCCGCCTCCACACCGCAGAAGGCTCCCGGCGTATTTACAAAGCTGATAATGGGGCGGTGGAATTTCTCCGCCTGTTTCATCAGGCGCAGTGCCTTACGATACCCCTCCGGCATGGGCATTCCGTAATTGCGTCTGGCACACTCTGCAAAATCCTTGCCCTTCACATCTGCCAGCACCGTGACCGGCTGCCCGTCCAGAAATGCCACCGCACCTACCAGCGCTTTATCATCCCCATAATAACGGTCTCCGTGAGCTTCCACTACGTAATCGAAAATGTAGGGAATATAGTCGGTCGCTGCCGGTCTGTCCGCTCTCCGGACGGTCTTGACCTTTTCCCATGCTGTTCTGGGGAGTGTCAGAAATGACCGTTCCTTCACGATCTCCGTAGGTTCAAAATGGAAGTCAATATTTTTCTTAAAATCCGCATAATTTCCTTCACTGCACCGATGCGTCGTGATCAGGAAATATAAGGTCTTCTTCAGATTCTCCCGGCGGACGATACCGTCCACAAAACCATGCTCCTGTAAAAATTCCGCTGTCTGGAAGCCGTCAGGGAGACGCTGTCCCAAGGTCTGCTTAATGACTCTCGGTCCTGCAAAGCCGATCAAGGCTCCCGGTTCCGCCATGATCACATCTCCCAGCATGGCAAAGCTGGCCGTTACGCCACCTGTGGTGGGATCCGTCAAAATAGTCGCATAGAGAAGTCCTGCTTCTCCATGCCGTTTGATCGCTGCGGAGGTCTTTGCCATCTGCATCAGCGACACAATTCCCTCCTGCATTCTCGCACCGCCGGAACAGCAGAACAAAAATACAGGCAGCCGCAATTCTGTCGCCTTTTCAATTGCCCGGGTGACTTTCTCGCCGACCACGTGTCCCATGCTTCCCATCATAAATTTGGATTCGCAGATGCCGATCACAGCCTTTTCCCCGTAGATCTCGCATTCACCTACGGTCACAGCTTCTTTTACGCCGGATTTTTCCCTGGCCTCCGACAGTTTTTCTTCATAGCCCTCATATTTCAGAGGATTGCTCTCTTCTATCTCCTCGAACCATGGCTGAAAGCTTTTCCGGTCTGCCACCATGCGAATCCGGTTGTGGGTCTTCACCCGGAAATAATAACCACATTCGTAACAGACATATTTATTTTTCGCTGCCCGGTCTCTGTTTATCATTTTCTTACATTTCGGGCATTTGATCTCTGTTTCTATCGTTACATTTCCCATACTTGCACCTCTTATTCTGTGTCACTCTTATCTCTCTGTCCCACTCATAAAAAACTTCCGCAGACTATTTTTATTTTACTGCAAAGGTAAGTTCTGCTTTCGCCGCCAGTTTTCCGTTTACCGTGGCGATCGCTTCCCCGACACCTATCGGTCCCTTGCTGCGGATAATGGTGGTCTCCAGTTCCAAGGTGTCTCCGGGACGCACCATCTGCTTGAATTTTGCCTTGTCGATCCCGGCAAAATAAGCGGTCTTGCCACGATGCTCCGGCAGAGACAGAATTGCTACAGCCCCTGTCTGTGCCAGTGCTTCCATGATCAACACGCCCGGCATCACCGGATTCCCCGGAAAATGTCCGGCAAAATACGGTTCGTTAAAGGTCACATTTTTTCGTCCCACTGCCCGAACACCGGGCTCCAGCTCCTCGATAGTATCGATCAGCAGAAAGGGATGTCTGTGGGGCAGAATCTCCATGATTTCCTGGGTGTTATAAACTGACATTGTTCCTCCGTTCTGCGAATGCTGTCGTATCAACTACTTCCTCGCATTCTGCAATCGTCCTCGTTGATGCTCTGCCTTCTATCCTGTGTCTTGAACATCTGCTGCGGTTATTCTATGTACTTCTTTAGCAACAGACTCGCATTATGTCCGCCGAAGCCCAACGAATTGGTCAGTGCATAAGGCACCTCTTCTTCGTAGCTGTCCCGACAGTAATTCAGATCCAGTTCCTCCTCCGTCTCACGCAGTCCCACGGTACGATGGATATAGCCTTCCTGAATTTCTTTTACGCAGGTGACGAATTCCACTGCACCAGCTGCTCCTAAAAGATGCCCTACCATGGATTTGGTGGAATTGATCTTCAGATCATAAGCATGTTCTCCAAATGCGAGTTTGATAGCTCTGGTCTCAAACAGGTCATTATGATGAGTGCTGGTTCCGTGTGCATTAATATAAGTAACTTCTTCCGGTTTTACTCCCGCTTCTTCCATCGCAAGCTCCATCGCACGTGCCGCACCGCTTCCATCTTCCAATGGAGAAGTAATGTGGTACGCATCGCAGGTTGCGCCGTATCCGACTACCTCTGCATAGATCTTCGCGCCGCGCTGTTTCGCGTGCTCCAGCTCCTCAAGTACGAGAATGCCGGCGCCCTCGCCCATGACGAAACCGTTCCGGTCTTTATCAAATGGAATCGAAGCCCGCAGCGGATCTTCCGACTCGGAAAGTGCGGTCAGTGCCGAAAAGCCTGCCACGCCGACCGGCGTAATTGCGCTCTCCGCACCACCTGCCACACAGATGTCCGCGTCGTTGTACTGAATTGCGCGGAAAGCATCGCCAATGCAGTGCGTTCCTGTCGCACACGCCGTTACCACGCTGGTACATTTTCCTTTCGCGCCGAGTGCAATCGCAACGTTTCCCGCCGCCATGTTCGCAATCATCACCGGAACGGTAAACGGGTTGACGCGGGACTGATTTCCGGCATCAATTTTGGCTTTCGCCTGCTCGCATGCATTCAGATCACCGACGCCGGAGCCCACCAGAACGCCGACGCGGAACGGATCTTCATTCTCCATGGAAATGCCGGCATCTGCAAACGCTTCTTTTGCTGCCGCAACGGCATACTGGGAGAAAGTTCCCATTCGTCTTGCCGCCTTGAAATCCATGCGTTCTTTTGCCACGAAGCCTTTGACCTCGCCTGCCAGATGTACTTTATATTCTGCTGTATCAAATTTCGTAATCGTTCCGATTCCGCAGGCTCCCTTGCGGACGCCGTTCCAGAATTCCTCCACGGTATTTCCAATCGGGGTTACCGCACCCAGCCCTGTGATGACTACTCTTCTCTTCATTCCAACTCTCCTTTTCTTAGATCACCATGCCGCCGTCGCAGTGAATCACCTGTCCGGTGATGTAAGCTGCCGCTTCGGATGCCAGAAATGCAGCCAGGTTTGCCACATCCTCCGGCTTTCCGAAATGGCCGAGAGGAATCTGGGATACGGATGCTTCTTTCACTTTATCCGAAAGAACCTCCGTCATATCGGTCTCAATAAAGCCCGGCGCAATCGCATTGACGCGGATGCCGCGGGATGCTAGTTCCCGTGCCGCTGTTTTCGTCAGGCCGATCACACCTGCTTTCGATGCCGCATAATTTGCCTGTCCGGCGTTTCCTGCCACGCCGACCACAGAAGCCATGTTGATGATGCAGCCGCTCTTCTGACGGATCATCGGCCGTGCCGCAAAGCGGATGCAGTTGAACGTTCCCTTGAGGTTTGTCTCAATGACACGGTCGAAGGCTTCCTCCGACATGCCCATCAGAAGGCCGTCCTTTGTGATACCCGCGTTGTTGACCAGAATATCGATTTTCCCATACAAAGCAAGAATTTCCTTCATCCACGCTTCACACGCCGCAAAATCCGATACATTGCACTGCATCACGCAGCCGTCTCCTCCTGCCGCGCGGATTCCCGCAAGCACGGTTTCGGCCGCCTCTTTCGAACCATTGTAATTGATGACAACAAAGGCTCCCTCCGCCGCCAGTTTTTCTGCAATCGCACGCCCGATTCCGCGGGATGCGCCCGTTACTACTGCTGTTTTTCCACTTAACATCTCATTCTCCTGCTGCATAATCCACTATCTATAATAAAGTTTCGCACACCTGATGCATTTCCTCATAGGTGCGGATATTGTAACCTTTTACATCCCGGTTGATTTTTCTTAAAAAGCCGGTCAGTGTTCTTCCCGGTCCGATCTCCACGAAGGTATCAACGCCGTCCGCAATCATTGCCTCGATGCTCTGCTGCCACCGCACACCGGATGCCACCTGCTGGATCAGAAGGCCGCGCGTCAGTGCAGTATCACGCACATACTGGCCGGTTACATTCGTCACATACGGAATCTTCAACTCCATAAAGCCGACGCCCTCGAGCGCTTCGGTCAGCCCCTGGGACGCAGCTTCCATCATCGGGGAATGGAACGGGCCGCTTACATTCAGCGGAAGTACCCGCTTTGCGCCTGCTTCTTTTAACTTTTCCGAAGCCTCTGCCACTGCCGCCTCATATCCGGTGATGACAATCTGACCCGGGCAGTTGTAATTGGCAATGTAGGCGCCGGAAATCCCGCTCAAAATCTCTTCGATTTTTGCATCTTCCATGCCGAGCACCGCCGCCATCGCGCCCTCGCCTGCCGGAACGGCCTCCTCCATCAGGATGCCTCTTCTGCGGACGACCTTCATCGCATCCGCCATTTCCATACCGCCGGCGGACACAATCGCGTTGTACTCGCCAAGGCTGAGGCCCGCTGTCACATCCGGCGTAAGGCCGCACGCCCGGATGGACTGCTCCATCGCCATTCCGGTTGTCAGCAGTGCAATCTGGGTAAACTCTGTCTGATCCAGATGTTCATTTTCCTCAAAACAGAGTTTTTTCATATCAATCCCGATCAGCTCGGATGCCATATCGTAGACGGCTCTCGCTTTCGGACATACTTCATAAAAATCCGCGCCCATGCCGACACACTGGGAACCCTGTCCCGGAAACATAAATGCTGTTTTACTCATAACCGCGCCGGTGCTCCTTTCAGAAGTTCTTCCATCTCATTCATCATCTGCTCTATGATTTCTTTGCAGCTTTTCTCGTCTTTTACCATACCTGCAATCTGACCGGACATCACGCTTCCGGTTTTGACATCGCCGTCCACAACGGCTCTTCGAAGACCGCCGAGCGTCAGTTTTTCCAGCTCTTCGAGCGGAGCTCCCTCTTTTTCCAGTTCCAGATAATGGCGTGTCATCTCATTTCGGATCGCCCGCACCGGATGACCGGTTGTGCGGCCTGTCACGCGGGTATCAATATCTTTCGCCTTGATCACCAGCTGCTTGTAATTTTCATGCACAACGGCCTCTTTCGAAGCGACAAAACGCGTTCCCATCTGAACCGCCTCGGCACCCAGCATAAAGGCTGCCGCCATGCCGCGTCCGTCCGCAATTCCACCGGCCGCAATGACCGGAATTTTTACAGCATCTGCCACCTGCGGAACGAGTGCCATCGTTGTCGTCTCGCCGATATGGCCGCCGGACTCACATCCTTCTGCCACAACGGCATCTGCGCCTGCGCGCTCCATTCGTCTTGCAAGAGCCACGGAAGCGACCACCGGGATGACGCGGATACCAGCGTTTTTCCACAGTTCCATATATTTCTCCGGATTTCCTGCGCCCGTCGTAACGACTTTTACGCCTTCCTCGGCAACCACTTTTGCCACCTCATCCGCATACGGGCTCATCAGCATGATGTTGACGCCGAACGGTTTGTCCGTCAGTTTTTTTGCTTCGCGGATTTCATTCCGAACCCACTCTGCCGGTGCCGCCGATGCTCCGATGAGGCCAAGGCCGCCGGCCTCGGAAACTGCCGCTGCCAGATGATGCTCCGCCACCCAGGCCATGCCGCCCTGAATGACTGGATACTGAATCCCGAGTAATTTTGTCACTTCTGTGATCATGAATCGCTTCCTCCTGCTTCCCGATCTTTCTTAGTTTTTGTGCTGCTCCAGATACTCTGCAACATCACCGACAGTTACCATCGTTTCCAGATCCTCGGTCGGGATTTCCACGCCGCAGGTGTCCTCGAGGGACATGACCATTTCAAACAGATCCAGGGAATCTGCTCCGAGATCCTCTTTGAAGGAAGTCTCCGCTGTGATGGTATCGATGTCTGCTCCCAGTGCTTCTGCTACGGTTTCTTTTACTTTTTCTAACATGTTTTTGTCCTCACTTTTTTTCTTATTCTTCTTATTTTATGTGGGCGTTTCTTACCATTCCAGGTACGCTGCGCCCCAGATCAGTCCTGCTCCGAAACCGGAGAGAACGATTCTCTGTCCTTTTTGGGCTCTGCCAGACCGGTTCCACTCATCCAGCAGAATCGGAATGCTCGCCGCACACGTATTGCCGTATGCTTCGATATTCCGCGGAAATTTTTCTTTCGGCGCCTTCAGTCGTTTTGCCACGCCGTCGATGATGCGGCTGTTTGCCTGATGAAGGATAAAGGCATCAATCTCCTCGACCGGCACCTCGGCTTCTTTCAGCACCTCGCGGATGACTTCCGGCACGCGGGATAAGGCAAACTGGAACACGGCACGGCCGTCCATCTGCAGATACGTTCCCTTTTCGCAGGTCAGCGACACGCCTTTTTCTCCATCGGAATGGATCTTTTCGCACGCTTTTGTCTCCTGCTCCTCCGCCGTCAGCACAACGGCTCCCGCGCCGTCCCCGAACAGAATGCAGGTTCCGCGGTCACTCCAGTCCACCAGGCGGCTCAGGGCATCCGCGCCGATCAGCAGCACGTTTTTTGCCTTGCCGCTCCGGATATACAGCTGGCCCAGCTCATACACCGCAAGAAATCCGGTGCAGGCGGCGCTGACATCGAGACAGGCGGCACGGAAAGCACCGATTTCATCCTGCACAAGACAGGCGGTATTCGGAAAGATGCTCTCCGACGAGGAGGTTCCGACGAGAATCAGATCCAATTCTGTCGAACAGATCCCGGCATTTTCCAGCGCTCTTCTCGCCGCCTTTACTGCCATTTGGGCAACCGTCTCCTCCCCGGCTATGTGGCGCGCACCGATTCCTGTCCGCTCCCGGATCCAGATATCGCTCGTATCCACCATCTTTTCCAGATCTTCATTTTTCCATATCGTCTCCGGTACGTAAGAACCGGTTCCCGCAATTCTGCCGTTTTTCACCTTACTGTCCTCTTGCTTATTTCATTCTCAAGCATTTTTCTTTTCAAATGTTTTGATATTCAAAGTATATCATCAAAATTCATTTTGTCAACCTTTTTTTATTGCTTTTTCCATTTCCCACTTCTATAATGAAACTATGTTCGGGATTTTTTCGAAACTATTTTTTCCGGATTCTATTATTTTGAGCCCCGGTGCAGGTTCTCTATCGAACACTCCGGCAGGCTCCAGAAAGGACACCAAACTTATGCAGGTTCCAATGTCATCCTATCTTGTGGAAGTCAAACCACAGATTCAGGAACTGATCCGTCTGCTCGAGCGCGAATTTGATTACGTCAGCGTGCTCTGCACCGATGTCAAAGGTACGACCTACCGCGTCAGCATGCATCAGACCACCGTCGGCGATTATCACTTCTGTGAACGCGGCTTCGTTGTCCGTGCATGGCAGGACGGTTCCTACACCGAATATTCCTTCAACAACCTCACCGATGCCGCAGATCTTGCGGAGGAAATTACTTCCGCGCTGAAATCCGAATTTCAGGCATTAAAGGCACTCGGCATTGCGCAGATGGAGTCTCCTCTCGTGCAGGAAGAAGCCATCGCAAAAACGATGCAGAATGAAATCGAGATTGACCCGGAGACCGTCTCCGCAGAGGAGATTCTCTCCCACCTTCGGAAGCTCTGCAACGCCGGCGCTGCCCATGAAGGAATTCTGGAATTCCAGAGTACCGTCAGCTTTGCCCGTGTCAACAAGCTGTTCCTCTCCTCCAAAAAGGATCTGATGCAGTCCTACGCTTTCTCGGAGGGCTCCCTTTCCGCAATCGGCACAGAAAACGGAAAACAGAATATGTCGTACCGTTCCTGCTCCGGCCTGAAAGGCGTGGAAATCTTAAATGAGATGGATGCGATTGTTGAGGAAATCATCGCCGTTCTGTACGACAAGCTCCACTCCGATCCGGTCACCCCTGGCATGTACGATGTCATCACCGCACCGGATGTCACCGGCGTGATTGCACACGAGGCATTCGGCCACGGTGTCGAGATGGATATGTTTGTCAAAGACCGCGCACTCGCCAAAGAGTATATCGGCAAGCCTGTTGCCTCCCAGCTCTCCTCCATGCACGACGGAGCAGTCGGCGCACAGCAGGTCAGCAGTTATCTTTTTGATGATGAGGGAACGCTCGGCACCGACACCACGGTCATCGACCACGGTACACTCGTTACCGGCATCAGCGATCTCGTAAGCGCACTCCGCCTTGGCACCACGCCGACCGGAAACGGAAAACGCGAGAGCTTCGAGCGCAAAGTCTACTCCCGTATGACCAACACCTACTTCACCGCAGGCACAGACAAACTCGATGATATGATCGCTTCGATTGAGCACGGCTATCTTCTCGAAAGCGTTCAGTCCGGTATGGAAGACCCGAAACACTGGGGCATCCAGTGCATGGTCGGACTCGGCCGCGAGATCAAAGATGGTAAGCTGACCGGAAAAGTCGTATCTCCTGTCACCCTGACCGGCTACGTTCCGGATCTCTTAAAGAGCATCTCCATGGTTTCCGACAAAGAAGAGCTCTTCGGCTCCGGCATGTGCGGAAAAGGTCACAAAGAATGGGTCAAAGTCAGCGATGGCGGCCCGTATCTGAAATGTAAAGTGAGGTTAGGCTGATGAACGAATTATACGATGTATTAAAAACAAGCAAAGCCAGCGACTTTCTGATCCGCGAAGAGCAGACCGAATCCCGCGAGGCATTTTTCATCGGTCAGAAGCTCGACATGAGCCGCGCGAAAAAAGTAACTCATACGTTTCTGACCGTCTTTGTCGACAGTGAGGATGGAAAATTCCGCGGAAGCGCAGAAAAAGAGATCCACCAGGGCATTTCCCGCGAAGAAATGAAGCAGGAAATTGACCAGGCGCTGTTCGCCGCACAGTTTGTGCAGAACCCATGGTACCCGATTGCAGAGCCATCGGATGCACCGGCAAATGATGGAATGCCTGATGCCTCCCGCGATCTTACCTCTGAACTCGTAAAACTGGTGCAGGCCATGCAGGAAATCAAATCAGAAGAGGATTCCCGCGTAAACTCCTATGAGATTTTTGTCAATCAGAAGCAGACACACATCCGCAATTCCCGCGGTGTCGATGTCACATTCTCCGGCTTTGACTGTGAGATCGAGGTTGTCACAAACTCCCGCAAGGATGATCATGAGATTGAGATCTACAAGGATCTCCGCTTCTCCGACAAATCTGCCGAGAAGATCATCGCCGAAGTGCGCGGAATGTTCCACACCGGCCGCCAGCGTCTGAATGCTGTTCCGACCCGGCAGAATGAGCATGCTGATGTTCTCCTGACCGGAAATGCCGTCGGCAGCTTCTTCCAGTATTTTGCCATGCATACCAACGCTTCTTATCAGTATATGGGCGTTGCAAAAGCAAAAATCGGTGAAGCCATCACCGGTGCGGATGCGGATCCGCTGAATATCCGCCTCGTGCCGACGCTCGACGGCTCTGCCAAAAACGCGCCGTACGACGAAACCGGTATGCCGGTAGCCGAGCGCGTTCTGTTTGAAAACGGCATCTGCCGCTCCTACTGGGGCAGCCTTCAGCATGCCCATTATATCGGCATGAAGGATACTACTTCCATGAATAACATGGTAGTTGAAGGCGGTTCGAAAACACTCGACGAGCTGCGCAGCATGCCGCATATAGAAATCACCGATTTCAGTGCGTTTGATATGGATGCCGTAAGCGGCACCTGCGGCGGTGAGATCCGGCTCGCGTATGAAAGCGACGGAACCACCTCCCATCCGACAACCAGCGGATCACTTTCCGCCCGTTATGACGATGTGCTGAAAAATCTGACTTTCTCGAAAGAGACACAGCAGATAAACAACCGCGTGGTGCCGTGTGCGGTACTGCTGCGGGATGTGACGGTGGCGGGAGAATAATTTTTCATTCTGCAGCATACGAAAAAGGAGCATCTCCGGTTTCGAACTTGAAACCTGGAGATGCTCCTTTTTAATTTTCTGTGTTTATGTTCAGTCTTTTCTTCGTCTTCTGGATTTCTTTTTGCTTCCAAAATCCGGAACAACGACCAGGGTGTTAAGACCCAGATAAGTTTCAACATCTTCTGCCGTTTTGATATTGTTATTCAGCACAGTCTGCAGTGTCAGAATTGCCAAAACAGGAACAAAATTTCTAAACAGTAATGGGGTCTGACCCCAATGTGGTTATTTATAATCGTGTGTTTTCAGTGTTGTCGTAATCAGGTTGTGGACCGGCGTATCGTCTTCCACAACCAGTATCAATGTCTTATTCATTTAAATTCACCTCACTGAGCGGCAGCGTAAAACGAAAATGACAGCCGTGCGGAGCGCAGTCACGAAGCACCAGTTCCCCGCCATGCGCATTTACAATGGAACGGCACAGCGCCAGCCCAAGGCCAAGGCTTCTGCGGCTGTCACTCACCTTATTTTTTCCGGAATAGAACATTTCAAATACATGCTCCCTGCACTCCGCCGGAATGCCGGGTCCATTATCTTCCACCGCAATCCATACGTTTTTTTCTTCTTTTCCGGCTGTAATCCGGATCTTGGATCCTGCCTGTGTATATTTTACTGCATTGTTGATCAGGTTTACCAGTACCTGTACAATCAGCTTTGCATCCATGCGGGCGAGCAGTACATCTTCCCCGCAGTCCACCGTAATTTTATGTTCGTTTTTCCGCCGTTCTACATGGCGCAGCGCCTCACGTACTACATCCTCAACCACCTGATCGGATAACTGCAGTTTTACACTTCCATCTTCTATTTTCGTAAGCGCAAGCAGATTTTCCACCAGTTCAATCAGCCATCCGGCATCCTCATAAATATCCGAAAAAATCTGTTTCCGCATCCCTTCGTCCAGTGCGTCAAAGTTACTGATCAAAGAGTCTGCATTGCCGAGAATTGATGTCAGTGGTGTGCGCAGATCATGGGAAATCGTCCGCAGCAGATTCACCCGAAGCTGCTCATTTTTCGCCATGACTGCCGCCTCTTCTTTTTCTCTCGCACTTTGTTCCCGATCCAGTGCCATGGCGCACTCTCCCAGAATAGAAAGCAGGATACTGTTCTCAAACGCATCCAGTGGCTTTTGTCCGATGAAAATGCCGATCACACCATATCTGTTCTGTGCCGCATAGATGGAAAGGTACAGATACGGTTCTTCAGAAAAACGTTCTGTCATAGCTCCCGCCCGTTTCCGGTTTTTCAGAACCCACTGCAGGATTTCCTGTTCTTTCACATTAAAAACTTTTTCTGATTTTATTCCTGTTTCGGCGTTATAAAGAGTTCCCTGCACAATGCCGTTTTTCTTTTTTTCTACCGGCGCCACAACCAGATTTCTTCCCAGAAGCTTTATCAGCTGCGTTGCCGTAATATCAAAAATTTCTGACGCATCCTCTGCCTTTTGCAGAAGCTGGCTGGTATTAAAAAGAATCTTGGTTCGAAAGGCATCTCGTGCAGAAAGCTTTGCATTTTCTTTCAATTTTGAAGCAAGCGTACTGGTCAGGATTGAAGTGCCAAGCATGATCGCAAAGGTCACCGGATAGCCGGAACCATACGCATGCAACGAAAGCCTTGGCTCTGTCATAAAATAATTAAACAGGACAACACTTGCCACAGAGCTGACCACACTACAGGTATAACCGCTGGTCAGAATAGATGTCAGCATGACGCCAAACAGATATACCGTAATAATATTGGCATCCGTAAAACCAAGCCGAAAAAAGATTTCTCCGATTCCGGTCGCAGCAGCCAGAATCAGAACCGTAAGCATCAGTTCTTTCCAGGAAGGCAGCTCCATCCACTCCGGAAATTTTTTTCGTTTCTGATATCTCTGGTACACGTCTGAGTCTGGAATGATGTGAATTTCCAGATCAGGCACAAGATCCGTCAGACGCTCGGTCCACACCCTTCGCTGATGGAAATAGCCCTGCTTCATCATGCTCTTTCCAATGACAATCCGCGTCACCTCGGAAATTCTTGCGTACTCTGCAATCTGCAGGGCAATATCCTCACTGTGTGTCGTTACAATTTCTGCCCCGCTCTGCTCTGCCAGACGAACATGCTTCTGCAGCCTTGCCAGATCCTCCGGTGTTTTTTCTGTTTTTTCTGCTGTCTGCACATACAATGCCGTAAAGCCGGCCTGAAACGCCTGTGCCATCTGCGCCGCAGTCCGAATAATTTTTTCATTGGATGGCGAAGAGGACAGACACACCAGGATATGCTCTTTTTTTTGTTTTTCTTTTTCCAACTGTCTCACCCCGCCTCCTATTGTAGATCATAAACGAAGAGAAAGCTATAGTCAGGAAATCTTTTTTTCTCCCGTTCCCTGTTCTTGTTTTCTGTTTTCCGTGAAATTTTGTCCCGTTTCCGGTTCCTCTCTTCTGTTTTCCGTGAAAAATGTCTCTATCTGATCTACGAGCACGCCTCCAGACAAAAAACCGACCAGGGTAACGAAGAGCAGTCCTACACTTAACACAGAAATCACCTCTCTTTCAGATTCGAAAACATTTCTGGATCGCTTTATATTCACCAAGAACCAATATGGTAGCATCGCCATCCAGAACTGTCTCAGGAGACACCGCAACATCTGTTTTTCCATATTTTCTTGTTGCCAGAATATTAATACCGTATTTTTTCCGGATATCCAGCTGGCCGACATTTTTTCCAATCCAGTTCTCCGGGATTTCAACCTCAAAAATCGCATACTGACTGTCAATTTCAATATAGTCAAACACATGATCCGAGCTGTAACGAATCGCTGTCCATTTTGCCATCTGTTTTTCCGGATAAACAACCTGATCCGCTCCGTTCCGCAACAGGAATTTTTCCTGTACATCCCGTTCTGCCCGGGACACGACCCATTTTGCACCCAGCTCCTTCAAAAGACACGCGGTTTCCAGCGAATCCTGAAAGCTGCTTCCGATCGTCACAATACAGACATCATAATTTCCCACACCAAGGGATCGCAGAAAGTCTGCATTGACACTGTCACCGATCTGTGCATTTGTCACATACGGCATCACGGCATCGATCCGTTCCTCATTTCGGTCTACCGCCATCACCTGATGTCCAAGCTGATTCAGATGCATGGCAATATGTCTCCCAAATCTTCCTACTCCAATCAGTAAAATATTTTTCATCTCATCTCTTCCTCTCTTCTTATCCTACATTTATTTTTTCCAGCGGCATTTTTGCATGTGCGCTCTTTCTCCCCGGCATCGCAGCATAAACAAGCGTCAGACCGCCAACCCTTCCAAGAAACATCAGTGCGATCAGAATTCCTTTCGAAAGAACACCGAGCCGCGGCGTAATTCCAAGCGTCAGGCCAACCGTTCCAACAGCAGATGCTGTCTCAAACAGACACTCAGAAATCGGCAGATTTTCTGCCACACTGATCACCATTCCTCCCATTAGCACCAGAAAAAGATACATCATCAGAATCGTAGATGCATTTTTTAATACCTCCTGGCCCACCCTGCGTCCAAACATCTGTGTGTCCTCTCTCTGACGGAACGTAGCAGACGCATTAGCTGTCAGCACGGCAAATGTGGTAATTTTCATTCCGCCAGCCGTTGATCCCGGTGCTCCGCCAATCATCATCAGAATAATCATAATCGCCTGGGAGGCACCTGTCATCCCGGAAAGATCTGCTGTATTAAATCCGGCCGTTCTTGTTGTCACAGACTGAAACAATGCGCAGAGCGTCCGCTCCTTGACCGGCATTCCGGCGAAATCCCGGAAGAAAAAGAAGGCCGCCGGAACAAAAATCAGAAACAGACTTGTAAGCAGGATCACCTTGCTTTGCATGCAGTACTGACGAAAATGGTATTTTTTTGTATAGATATCATCCCAGGTCAGAAATCCGATTCCACCTGTTACAATTAGCCCCATAATCGTAAGATTAACCAGTGGATTTCCCACATAAGAAGTCAGGGACGGATACAGATGATCCGTTTTTCCGAGAAGATCAAATCCTGCATTGCAGAATGCGGATACAGAATGAAACAACGCCATCCAGATTCCTTTTCCGCCGTAATCCCGTAAAAAAACAGGCAGAAGAAACAACGCCCCCAACAGTTCAATTCCAAAAGTTCCTTTGAGGATAAAACGCGTCAGGCGCACAATTCCGCCCACCTTCGGGGCAGAAATCGCATCCTGCATCGTGCTTCGCTGCATCAGGGAAATTTTTCTCCCGGAAAGCATCGCAATCGAAACAGCGATCGTAACCACACCAAGACCACCGATCTGAATGAGCAGCAAAATCACGCTCTGTCCAAAGACGGACCAGTAGCTTCCTGTATCTCTGACTGCCAGTCCTGTCACACAGGCGGCTGATGTTGCAGTAAACAGTGTTTCTGTAAATGGCGTTACATTTCCTTCCCGCGAAGCCACAGGAAGCATCAAAAGCAGTGCTCCTGCCAGAATTACCCCCGCAAATCCAAGAATGATAATTTCAAACGACGACCATTGTTTCCTGTATCGCAGTTTTATATTCCACATTTCTCTTTTTACTCCTTCTTTTTGATTCTTCCTTATTTTAGAGACTTCCGTTTTAAAAACGTATAAATACCTTTTCCATGGCATTAAGATTGTATAAAGATTTTTCGAATTTCAAGCCCAAAAACAGGAACCGCCCAAAAGTTTCCCACAACAGTAATGGGGTCTGACCCCAATGTGTGTATATCCTTCTTCTTTTACCGCAGTAACGCATTAGTTGGTTAAACTACCGATTTTTCCCCTTTTGAAAGTAGATTCTTTTGTCATAAATATCAAAAAAAGTATTTACAAATCCTTACGCATCAGTTATTATGTATATAATCTATTGAGAAATTCGTGTAGAATTATGCAATTTTGTTTTTAATAAATACTCTGTTTCCTTTCCCAATGGCATTTTGTTGACTTTTTACGTCAAACAGAACGGATCAAAGGGTAAAATACCAAATTTTTTCGCAAAAAATCACTCAACGTAATTACAGATGAAATCGGATCCCTATCCCGAAAAAAACATCGCACCTTATTTTCGAAAGGAGATATCAATTTTATGTTTCATTTTCTAAAAGGAAAGAACAAAGAAAATGTTCTTTACGCACCTTGCAAAGGAAAAATAGTTCCGCTTTCCGAAGTCCCGGATCCTACCTTTTCCGAAAAAATCCTGGGGGACGGATTTGCAGTGATTCCGTCTGAGGGAAAAATTTATGCACCGACAGACGGTGAAATAGTCATGGTATTTGATACTCTTCATGCCATCACGCTCACAAGCGGCTCCGGAACCGAAATCCTGATCCACATCGGCCTGGATACGGTTACACTAAAGGGCGCACCGTTTACCGCACACGTTGCAGCCGGCGATCAGGTCAAAAAAGGAGATCTTCTGATGGATGTCGATCTGGACAAGATCACCGGAGCCGGATTGAACACAGTCACTCCGGTACTGATTTGCAATACCGATGATTACGAGAAAATCAGCTTGAAAAAAGAGGGCGAAGTTTCCTTAGACGAAGCCGTTCTCAGTATTTCCTGATCTTTTTTTGATCTTTCGTCAGATGAATCTTCATCCTCTTCTTTTATGAAATGAAATGTACGCTTGAAGTCTTTTCTCACTTGCTTTTGTGAAATGTACGCTTATAGCCTTTTCTCACTTGCTTTTGCGAAATGCCCTCTCAATGTCTTTT